>ERZ773359.53-NODE-53-length-126202-cov-19.329322_pt1 | contig 126202 bp, 136 predicted proteins | sample MGYA00374955_ERZ773359 | MGnify/ENA primary metagenome ERZ773359 (study PRJEB29098, sample SAMN04486028) | biogas fermenter metagenome | study: EMG produced TPA metagenomics assembly of the Biogas fermentation microbial communities from Germany - Plant 4 DNA1... | reverse complement strand
CTGAAGACGAGCCATTTCGGCATCCACAGTTCGTCCTCCGGAGCAAGTTCTGCTAGCTTGCTCATGACGTTTCTCGATGCTGCATGCCACTCCTCGGCCTCGAGAGCTGCCTGTCTCGTCCTCTCATCCTCCTCCATCCTCGGGAACGATACCCTCTCCTCGGCCCTGCCATGGGCATTGAGCTTGGAACGCACCTGCCTGAACAACCTCATCTGATCCGGCGTGTCTTTCGACGCCGCTTCGGTGACCTGATAGATCAGGTGACGGAACTCCTCATGCTGCTGCTTTATGACAACGACGATGTTCATGGCCCTCATCTAGGTATGCATCTACCGATATTGAACGAGTTCGCATCATTGGCGACGTTGAGGCGGGATGGGTCATCGACGCCGAACGGCCTAGTGCTTATATCCATTGAGTGACAGAACAGGATGCGGAGGTCATGGACCATGCCTAGCTGCCATGAGATGAAGATGGATCAGGTGTACGTCTGCGAAGGCTGCGGCCTAGAGCTCAAAGTAGTGAAAGAGTGCAAGGAGTGCGGCACCGAGGAGCGGACAGAAGCATGTGAATGCCCCCAGGGATGCACGTTCGACTGCTGCGGCGGTCCGATGCAACTGCGGAGCTGAGAAGCCGTCGGGGCCGCGGCCCGGTGAGTCGAGAACGCCATCGGCGCGCGGCCCTTGACACCGTTCTCCTTCAGCAAGGTGCTGGTCAGTTCGTCACGCCGTTCGCTTATTATTTGAGCAGCATAATTACTGCCCTCCGTTCTTGCGGTCGCCGGCCGTTCCCACGGATGGATGCACCCCGACCCATCATCTTCCCGGATGGTTCGGAAGGCACCTTAACCCACTGCCATGAAGGGAGACGATGAGGGAACCTGCATGACGGACAGCGATGCCTGGGGCAGACTTCATTACCACCGAGGTTCGAATGTCCGTCCATGAACGTTCAAGGGTCGGTCAGGAAGGAGCGCATTCGTTCCTTCTATGCCTCCTTCATCAGGAAGAACGGTCTCGCGTTCGATGTAGGGGCCAATCATGGCGACCGCGTCGAGACCTTCCTCTCCCTGGGAGCGAGGGTCGTGGCGGTGGAGCCGCAACCGAACTGTCTCGCCGACCTATACGCCAAATTCGGAGACGATGACGACGTCACCATAGTGGATGCAGCCGTCGATTCCCAAAGTGGCTCGGCGACCATGCATCTGTCCAACAACGACATGGTCTCATCGCTCAATCCCGACTGGATCGCGCGCGTGAGGGCTGGAGGACGGTTCGATGACTCGACCTGGGACGAGATATTGGAGGTCAAGACCGTCACCCTGGACGATCTCATCGACGAATTCGGCGTTCCAGATTTCATGAAGATCGATGTTGAGGGAAATGAGCACAAGGCGCTGCTCGGCCTCAGCACCCCGGTCAGGGCGCTGTCCTTCGAGTACACCCCCGAGGACATCGATACGGCCGTGCGCTGCGTCGAACGGCTTCAGGCGCTCGGCGATCATGTGTATGACCTCTCCCCGGGCGAGACCTTCGTGATGCGTATGGGAAGGTATGTCGGGGCAGATGACATCATATCCGCGTTGGATTCGCTGGCCAGGCAAGAAGGGGAGCCGTCCGGCGATGTCTATGCATTGCTTTCGGACCTAGAACGATAGAAGTCGTTTGGAAGTCGTTTGATCCAGGAACGTTCACTCACTGGACCTTCTCCGTCTCTCCTGGGATCCCTTCGAACCCTCCTGCTGGGAGCCTCCGGTCCTCTGGGATATCTCCTCCTCGACACTTCCCCTGCCTTCCTGGACCTTTTCCTCGCCGCGCTTCTTCATCTCCTTCATTTTCTCCTGCATCTCTTCACCTCGCCGAGAACCCTCGGCCTTCCGCCCTTCTAGCCCACGGTATTACACCCTTGGGGGAGATATTCGCGGTCAGCGGCGGAGCGCCCGATGTCCGAACGGGCCTAACGGCGAGCTCTCGAGCATATGCCCATGGTCGCCGATGAGCGCCACACGGTGTCAAGGAAGGATGTCGGAACCGATCGCCCATCCCCTGAGCACGTGGTCGATCTGGTTCAGGGAACGGGGCCGTCCCTGCCACCGCAGATTTCCAGTAACATATAATTAGGTCGAGTACGGACAAAGTGGCGGGAGTGACATGATCGACCTGAGCAGTATCATGGCCAGAAGGGCGGAGAACGTGACGGCGAGCGATCCGGACCTTACGGTGCGGTACAGCCTATACACTGACGATAGACGGGAGTGGGGCATCTTGCACATTCTCGATCCCATGGAGAGGGTCGTCGGTCTTGAGTTCTTCGAGTCGGAGGACAGTTGGACCAGGCCCAATGCTGTGAACGATTACAACATGGCCGCCCATGAAGGGTTTCCGGTCTCGGTCGTCATCCCGGATGCGGTGTTCGCTCAATTCATCAGGAACGTGCATGACCGGGGAGGGGAAGGGTTCTCCACATACCTGCTGAGCGAACTGAACCTTGCTCCAAGGATAAGGGCTTGAGCCCCGCCGGCCAACGTGCACCGGTCCGCCGGGGGACGGCAAGCCCGCCTTGGCAAGGCGGGAGGAGTGCATCTCGGCCCCGCCGGAGGAGCGGAGCGAGATCCTTCCGTGTCCTGATGGCCGTGACGCCTATGCGGACAGTATGCGCATGAGGTCCTCGTCTCCTACGGCGATATGGCCCTTGTCGTAGAGGCGGGATGCGAACACCCTCCATCGCTCGTTTCGCTCGAAAGTAAGAGCGAAGCGCTCGAGCGATGCATCGATCCATCCATGGTTCGCGAGGCTCACCGCTGTCCAGAAGGAAAGTTCCTCGTTCTCAGGATACGATGTTTCCGCGGCGGAATACTCCTTCAGCGCTTTCTCCAGATCGCCCATGACCAACGCCGCGTTCCCGGCAGCCAGGCGCTCGCAGGCCCGATGGGCCCTCAGCAGGCGGGAGAGGTCGGCCGATGGGTCCGAGGAGTCTTCCACCCTCAGATCGGTCACACGGCCCTCCCATGACCTGCCGGTCGATGCCTTTCGGACAACGAGCAGACATGCGGACCGTCTTCCCCTTATGTCCCCGCCTTCCCCTTCGGCCGCCTGGAGGGCGGCCAACATGCGTTCGGCCAATCTGCCCTTGGCACCCTGAAACGCGTCCGCCATGGCCTCCGGCACGGTGGGGCGCAGCATCATATTCGCCTGTACCGAGAAATCAGGCCCGATGATATGACCGGATTCGGCGATGCATCCGCTTCCAGTATATGCAGCTACGTTGCCGCGGACATCTACCATTGCCACCTGCCTCACGTCGCGGTGCTCGTCCTCGGCGATCAATGCTGACAGCGCTTCGCCTGACATGAGCCCGGATCCCATGAGGTCCAACCCCCTTGGGCCGTAAGAGATGTCGGTGAACGATTGGGTGACGACCACCCCAGCGCCAGAACGCGCCCAAGGAACGACCGATCCGACAGAGAACCAGTTCGAATGCACGGCTGCGCCCATCGTCCCCTCGTCATCATCGAACGCCGCTATCGAATACGTGTGAGCGAACGGTTCTCCGTTGAACATCGATGTCATGATGTCTTGATGGTCTAGCCGACGATCCAATCGCATGCATCGGACATTGTTCACCATGATAGATACCGATGCGGGGAGATGGAATGGGGAGCGAGCCTTACCATCGCCATAGGTGTCGATCACCTACGCCAGGAAATGTTCCGCCGTAAAGGATCAAGGATGTCAAAAAAAAGAAAGGGGGAGGAGAAGAAGGTTTAGGTAGGCACCACAGGCCGGAGCCATATATACCTGGTCTGTCCCGCATCCTCGTATTGCAGCAGAGTGATGTCATCGCCCCTCTGCAGCTCGAAGACATAAACGGTTCCGTTGGTAATGTTGGACTCCGTGGTTTCGGCCGCGATAAGCCCATCCTTCATGGACCAGCCCATGAGGCTGACGTCACCTGGAGTGTCTCCAGTGTCGTTGAGGGCAACGAACAGGCGGGTAGCGGTTTCGTTCCTCTCATCCCACACCATCGACACTGTTATGCGTCTTGGTTCCTGGGGAGGCTGCTGCGGATCGATCTCGAACCTTACCGTCTGGTTGGAGTCCTGGTCAGGCCAATAGTAGATGGCGCTGGGCGTCACGGTCGCATTGAGCCTGAATCCGACCATGAACGGTATGGCGGTGTCGGGCTCCAGCGTTCTCACCAAGTTGTGGTTGCGACCCTCCTCGGCTTGCACCCATGTTCCATTTCCAAGGTCCAGCCAGAAGTCGCCAGGTTCAATGTCTATGGCGCTGGTTTGGTTGTTCGTGCCGATGACCAAGGCCAGGATCACGACCTCGTCCTCATTGAAGAACAGGGGCATGGGGCTCATACTTCCGTTGGCGATCGTCCAGGCGCTCGGCGATTCGAACGTCAGGTTCTCGATCTCGGTTATGTTCTCCGGAGCCTCCATCATCACCATCGGCCCAAGTTCCTCCTCGAATTCGCTCATCGCGGTGATGCCGAGCTCGACATCCCCGGTGTAGGAGATGGCATTGATGAGCGAACCGTTCGTCTGGAATCCTAGCACCACATAAACCGTGGAGTTAGGTCCGATTATGATGACGTTCCTATTCAGCGACTGGACCTCGCCTCCTCCGATGAGCGTGGCGGTGAAGTTGCTGCAGTCCAGCTCGATCTCCTCGGTCTGATTGTTAGTTATGGCCACCTGGCACAGGGCATCGGGTTCCTCGACGGCCTCAGAGGTGTTCTGGAATTCCTCGATCAGCTCATCGAACGCCGAGGCGTTGGACTCGTTGGTGCCGATGTTGACCACGGCGCCGCTAACGCCCTCAGACCCGCCTGGCCTTCCTCCTGGTACATCACCTGGTCCTTGGTCGCCCGAGTCCCCAAAGGGGTTCAGCAGCATCACGCCCACTGCCGCCGCGACTATGACCACTACCGCGACGATGGCGGCGACTATCGCTGTGTTTCTTTTCATTCCTATCCCTCTGCCGCCCTGCTGTGATCACCTGGTGGGCAGGCGACCACGGCGGCCTGATTAAAAATGAGCGTAACCGGTCGGATTTAATGTTATCGCATTAGATAAGACCAATCCATAAGATAACTGGACATATCGATATCGATGTTATATTTCGAACGATATGCAAGGAATGCCAAGGCCCTGATGACCGGTGACGCCATTCGCTAGAGGCACTTCGCCCATGCATAACCCTTTTATCGCGTCGCATGTTCTGTCGATTCGGATGGCTCAGGTATCGCTCCTCTCCAGGACCAATGGTCCATGGGCAGGGTTCGAGAGGAAGGTGATCGCTGCGGGGCCGCATGTGGGATGGGTCAAGTTTTCCGGACTCCGCCGGTTCAATCTGCGCAAGAGCCCATTTCTCCCGGCCGATACCAGGCGGACCTACCATCTTCCAGAGGACATCGAGATCTACGAAGATGAGCTCGTGGAGCTCGAGGTCGGCCAGCCGCTCAGAAGGATCTCATCCCTGGAGAAGCGCTCCACCTTCGCCAGGGACTTCGAGGAACATTACCTTGTGGAGAACGTTCGCCGGCGGTCGTTGGAGATGCCGCGTCCGTATCTGGACCGCGACGAGTTCCTTCACCGATTGGTAGAGAATTGGAAAGGTGGGGAGGCCGACCATCTGGACAAGGCTCTGGCGCTTCAGATGCTGTCCTGCCCGCGCACCCCTCTGGGGCCCGGAGGCATCGGCACCCAGTCATTCGACCTCAGCGGCGAGCCCAAGGCGTTGGACCACCTGAGGAGGACGCTGGTCCGGCACCTTCCACTGGAGTTCTCCCGCCCCAACGGCCGGTTCGAGCTCGCCTTCCTATCGTCCCGGGAGGACATCTCCGCCTTGAGGGGCCGGATAGCTTCCGACCGGGTGGAGGAGGCATCGTACAACTATCTCAAGATGGTCGACCCCTCGCACCATCCGCTGCCCCAGCAGGTGCCGACCGTATTGTACAATGCCAGCTATGTCCCCCGCAGCACCGAACCGGACCCGGACGTGATAGAGTATCAGCTGTACGGGCTGATGCTCCGCCCAGTCGTGAGCGACGCCATGATCGGCCAGATCGAGAGCACGCTCAATGACATACTGGAGGAGTCGGACCCGACGTACGCGGGCTACAACATCCCGTTCGACCAGGACGCCCTGGCGAAGATAGCCATGGCGTTGTGTCGGCTGTATCAGAAGGACAGGTTGAGCGAGGACATGCTCGACCGGAGCAGGTCGTGGTTCAAGGAGATGTATCGACAGTTCGCCGACCTCAGGATGTACTATTCAAGGCCGGGCGGCTCCACCCGCCTCAGCCCGGAGGTCGACACCTCGTATGCGCACAAGGTCCTTGGTCCCCACGACAACGAGGTGCTCAGGGAGATATATCGCGGGGTGAACGAGGTCGGGCTGGACTACGTCTCCTACGCCGGTCTGAAGAAGGCGCTGAGGCCCAAGAAGATCACGGCGTCCCAGGTCAGGGACTCCCTGCAACGGCTGATATCCAACGGCCTCATCATATCGAAGGAGAACGACAATCTCTTCCGCCCGGTGCGGCGATTCGTCAAGTGACCTTTCAAGGGGTCAGCCGATGGCCGCAGGCAAGGCACTCCTTCTGCCCCTCCTTGTTGGCCACCCCGCAGTGCATGCATGGGATGGTGCTCTCCCCCTCTATGAAGTACGTCTTGCTTCCGCACTCCTTGCAGATCTGTGCACCTTCATCGGTCTCCGCATAACACTTCACACATCTGCGCATATGTAGGGATTTGTGGACCGCAGGCTCAAATAAGTTTCTTCGGTAAGCGATAGCCAGTACCCTGGAAGATGGCGACCAGCTCGTCTTCCTGGAAGATCTTGACCTCGAACAGTGCGGTGCGACCGCTCTGACCTATCAGTCGAGACTCCGCCTCCACCGTTCCCGTGGCGGGCCGGATGTAATGAATGGACGCGTTCATGGCCACATATATGTTCTCCCCCTGGTTGGCGGCCAGTGCGAATGCCTGATCGGCAAGGGCGAACAGCGCCCCGCCATGCATGGCTCCCAGCGCGTTCTCGCGACCCTCCAGCGGAAGACGGACCCGTGCCGTCCGCGGGCCCATGGACACGAGTTCCATTCCGCAGAGCTTGGCGAACGGCGCCTCCACCATCTGTTCAAGACGTTCCCTGACCTCCTTCGGCAGGTCCATGATATCAAGGCGGGAACGTCCAGGATGCTGTTAAACCATTCGATGTTCAAATGTCCTGCTCGGGGTCGAGCAGGCCTGTGATGTCCAAGATGTGCATGCACGTCCCCGCCAGGGCTATGGCGCTTTCCCTCAGGGCCGCCTTCTGCGGCTTCGTAAGGCTCAGATACACGCCCTGCATGTGTATACGGGCCAGTGCGTCGTCCAGACGGGCCTCCCGCTCCTTGAGCTCCTTCTTCAGATGGTGGAGGTCCATCACCTGATCGTCGGTGCGGTGGACCTCTCCGCCCTCATGGAGGTGCCTTTCAAGCAGGATCGCAAGGTCTATCACCGTCCCTCTGGGGGGTGCCATCTCGAGGCTCATGGCCCTAACTCACGGGCCAGGCATATAAACTCGACCCGTCCGGTTCGTCGCCGTTCTCATGTAGGACGTAAATAATATCCATTTGTAGAACGATAATGGTGTGGTGATAGGGCATGGAGAGAGGGCAGGAAAGGTGTTACTTCGTTGGAGATTGGCGCATCAAGGAAGGTCGTGAGCGGGAGTTCGAGGAGGCCTGGACGGACTTCGCGAATTGGACGCTGGAGCAGAAGTTCGCCGACCAGCCCCTTCAGTTGTATCAGGACATGGCCGAACCGAGGAGATACTATGCGCTGTGGAAATGCGGTTCGGGGCGCTCGATAGAGGACTGGACGCGTCAAACGAGATACAAGGAGTTCGTGATGCGGATGAGGGCGTTCTGCGAGCAATGCACGCCGTCCATAGCTCAGCCGGTCAGGGAGGTCCAGCGCTCCTCGCTGCAAGTGAAGGAATAGAGCGGAGGGCTTATCTCCCGCACCTTGGAATGATGTGACCATGCTGTTGCTGTCCTATCCCCTGCACAGAGGGGTTCCGGTGTTCCCGGGGACGCCCACGCTGAAAGTGCGGGAGCATCAGACGATTGAGGCGGACGGTTCCCGCTCCGCCATGGTGGAGTTCAACACCCATACGGGCACCCACATGGACCTTCCCGCGCATTTTCACGGGGAAGGGAGCGATACCTCATCCCTCCCGGCGATCTTGAAGCTCCATCCGGCGCGGTGCATCGATGTGACTGCCGAAGGTGACGTCCCGCTACGCCTTGAGGGGCTGCCAGATGACCTCGGCGATGTGGAGGCGCTGCTCATTAGGACGGGCTATCATCGATTGCGGGAGAACGACCCGGAACGATATACGCACGAACACCCGTGGCTGCATCCCGAGGCGGCCGAGCGCCTGCTTCGCCTGAAGAACCTGAAAGCCGTCGGTCTGGACACGCTATCGGCAGCCTCCCCATCGCATCCCGACGAGGGAGGTGAGACGCATCGGCTGTTGCTTCGTCCCGATCGCCCTATCGCGATATTGGAGGACATGGACCTCTCGGACGATCGCCTGACGGAGGGGGAGCTGACCCTGTACATAGTCCCCCTGTTCACCGCGGATGTGGAATCCACACCAGTTACGGTGCTTGCCACTCCGATGTGATCAGGGAAAGTCTATCTCTTCCTCTTCACCCGGTCCAACGTCAACCCGCTGTATGTTGTTGTCCTTGTCGATGTACTTCAGCCTGAGGCGTCCTTCCGGTAGGCGGATGACGCGAACGTTGCGAATGGGGGAGTCGATGAAACCCAGGAAACCATCGCAGTTGTCCTTGCCCTCATAGCTCTTGATGTGCTCATACAGCTCGCTCCGACGGATCTTCATGCCTCACTCAAAAAAGGGAGTTGCAGATAACACTTTCGTCTGAATGCTTCCCCGGAAGTGCAAGGACTTGATATGACCCTCACCGCCTGGCGGTCAAAGACTTATATGCCTAGGGCATTGCGAGCGCCATGCTCATCCGTGCGGAGGGGATCTCGAAAACGTTCGGCCCCAAGGATGTCCTGAAGAACGTCACATTCAACGTGGACGACAACGACCGCATCGGCCTGGTGGGTCCCAACGGCGCCGGGAAGACCACTCTCCTAAAGATCATGATGGGCGAGGTCCGGCCAGACGGTGGAGACCTCAGCATCAGGACCAACAAGATCGTCTACCTATCACAGTTCCCCTCGTTCGACGATGATGCCACCGTAGGTGAGGCCCTTCAAGGCGAAGGGGTGAGATCGGAGGACCAGGTGCGCCTGGAGGAGTTGGAGGCCATGATGGCCTCGGGAACGCTCCCGCCCGGAATGGACTGGAACGACATCTCCATGGAATATGCGATGCTGCAGGAGAAGATCGTGGCGCCGGACAAGAGCGACGCCGAGCGGGCACTGGACCACCTCAAGGTCTTCGGGATCGACGACCGCGCCGACGGGAAGGTCTCGGAGCTCAGCGGAGGGGAGAGGGCGAAGGTGCACCTGTCCAAGATCCTTGCCCAGGCGGAGAAGGCCGATCTCCTCATCCTTGACGAGCCGACGAACCATCTGGACATCGACGCCGTGGAGTGGCTGGAGGACTATCTCCTGGACTTCAAGGGAGCGGTCGTCATAGTGTCGCACGACCGTTATTTCCTTGACAGGACCGTCACCCAGATATTCGATCTGGAAGATGGCAGGCTGCGTCGTTACGGCGGCAATTACTCCCAGTACGTGGACAAGAAGTCCATGGAGATGGAGCGGCAAAGGAAGGAGTACGAGAGGAACCTGAGGGAGAGGGAGCGCCACGCTCGAATAGCGGACGAGCAGCACCGGGCCCTATGGTTCTCCAGCACCCATAAGACCCGCCTGAAGATGCTCGAGAGGATGGAGGTCAAGGAGGCCCCGGACAAGAAGAAGGACCTGAGCATCGAGATATCCACCGCTCAGAAGGCCGGGAAGAACATGGTCATCGCCAAGAAGCTCAAGGTCAAGCGGGCTGGCCGAACCATCTTCGAGGACCTCGACATGGAGATAGACAGCGGGGACAAGCTGGGCATATTCGGTCCGAACGGCTCCGGGAAGACAACGCTGGTCAAGGCGTTGATCGGCGAGATACCGGCGAGGGGGGAGCTGTGGATAGCCCCCGGAGCCAGGATCGGGTACTTCGCCCAGGGACATGACGATCTCGAGCCGCATCTGACGGCATACGAGCAGATCGACAAGGTGCTGGTGGGCGAGGCAAGGGCGCGGGCGCGCTCCTACCTCTACCGATTCTATCTGACGAAGAAGGATGCGGAGCGTCCGATATCCACGCTGTCCGGCGGCGAGAGGGCTCGGGTGATGCTGTCCATCCTCCTCTCGTCGGACCTCAATTTCCTCATCCTTGACGAGCCGACGAACCATCTGGACATAATGTCGAAGCATGCCGTGGAGGTGGCCCTTGCCACCTATGCCGGGACCTTCCTGATAGTCACCCACGACCGTTATCTGCTTGACTCCGTCTGCTCCAGGGTGGCGGAGTTCCGGGACGGCGTCCTGACGATGTTCAACGGTTCGTATTCGCAGTACAAGGGGGCCCGCCCCGGAAGGGAGATGGTGGAGGAGGCCGAGATATACAAGGTGGTGTCGGGCTTCACCGATTGGACCAGTAGGAAGAAGTATTCCGCCGGGGAGAAGGTGCTCATCGCGCCGTCGGAGAAGGCGACCTTCCAATGGGCGTTGGACAATGGCAAGCTTCGCCGCATTCCGGGCAAGGAGAGAAAGATAATTAGGCGTTAGGACGCCGGCTCACGGCCGTTCCATCAGGGATGATGGTCGATGCTGGCGAGGCCGTCCCGCGCCGATGGTATGAGCGGCCGTCGACATTGATGGCAAGAGCCTGATGTTCATCGCTGGAAGGTGCCCACCAGTTCCGCCCTCACCGAACCTTTGGCGAACCTTGTCTCGACGACGCTCTCCCTGAGCTCCATCTCGACCAGTGGGGAAAGTAGCGCCCTGAGCTCGTCGGCCTCGAAATAATGATATATCAATCCATTTCCGCGGCGGAACGTGTTCCTCTCCACCTCCTCCCCCTTCCCGAATCGCATGTCCCTGACCGAGAACGTTCTGATCGACAGGATGCCGCCAGGCCGCAGGACCCTTCGAACCTCGCCGATCACCAGCTCCCGCTCGTCGGCATACAGATGCTGCAGAACATGGTGCAACAGGACGGTATCGAACCGTTCGTCCTGGAAGGGTAGGCGGAGGACGTCCCCCCGTACGAGGGAGGGGCCCGGTGGGCATTGGCGAAGGGCGTTGATCGAGTGGTCCAGTCCGATGACCTCACCACTATGGCGGACGAGCGAGGAAAGCGTCTTCCCATTTCCGCATCCCAGCTCCAGCACCCTTCCTTCGCCAGGAACGGTATTCGGCGCGGGCCCTCTCCACAACGGGTCCGGTGACGCGTATTCCCTTTCCCATATCTCTCGCTGCCCTTTCACGCCGGTGCACTGCCATCGGACACATATATCGTTCACTATGTCGCCGACGACATTTCATCCAGCTTTCGCTGAACCATCGGCCAATGGCCATATACGTTGTAGGTCGACGTCGCCGGAGGAGAGGCCGATCATGAAAGCGGTGGTTTACAATGGAGCTCGCGACGTGCGAGTGGAGGACGTGCCTGAACCCAGGATCGAGGAACCTACCGATGCCATCGTCCGCATCACATCCAGTGGGATATGCGGCAGCGACCTGCACATGTACGATGGGCACACTCCTGCCGAGCCGGGGATCATCCTTGGCCATGAGCCCATGGGCGTGGTGGAAGAGGTCGGGGACGGAGTGTCCATCATAAAGGAAGGGGACCGCGTGGTCATGCCCTTCAACGTGGCATGCGGGACATGCTACAATTGCCTGCGCGGATACAGCAGCGCATGCCTGGTGATGAACCCACAGGGGGCAGGGGCCGCCTACGGCTACGTGACCATGGGACCTTACAGGGGCGCCCAGGCGGAGATGCTTCGAGTTCCAAGGGCCGACTGGGCATGCCTGAAGCTGCCGGGCAGACCTGGCGATGACAAGGAGGATGACTATGTCATGCTGGCGGACGTCTTTCCCACGGCGTTCCACGCCACCGAGATGGCCAAGGTGTCGTCCGGCAAGACGGTGGCCGTGTTCGGCGCCGGCCCGGTAGGCCTGCTGTCTGCCTATTGCTCGATGCTCAAGGGTGCCAGCGAGGTATACGTGGTGGACCGGTCCCCGTCAAGGCTGAGGCTGGCGGAACGCATCGGTGCGGTTCCAGTCAATTTCGAAGAGGGCGATCCGGCGCAGCAGATCGTCGAGTTGCGGAAACAGGGCGATGTGGCCGGGTCCAAGCTCCATCCGACCGAGAAGTGGGACGGGGTGGAGTGCGGCATCGATGCTGTCGGCTATCAGGCATATGACCGTGAGAAGCCTGACGACTACCGCCCAGACCAGGTGATCACGGACCTTGTCAACGTCGTCAATCCAGCGGGAAATCTCGGAATAATAGGGGCCTACATGCCCAACGATCCACGAGCCCGGAACGAACAAGAGGCCAATGGCCTTCTGACCATACCGTTCGGCCTGCTGTGGTCGAAGGGGCTGAGCATTGAGACGGGCCAGGCGCCTGTGAAGAACTCTCAATCGCTCCTCCGCGACCTCATCGTGGGCGGCAAGGCGAGGCCATCCTTCATCGTGAGCGACCGTATAGACATCGACGAGGCTCCCGATGCCTATGCCAGCTTTGACAAGAGGGACGATGTGACCAAGGCCATCATACGGCTCGAGTAGGCCCTCAGCATTCCATCGTGCGGAGGGCGAACCATGCCAGGACCGCGAGCGTGAGCGCGTTTTCGTCCTGTAGGTCCATCACCGCTCGCCCCTGGGAGGGGTCCTTGGGATCGCGCACGAACGTCATGACCAGGCCCCTCCGCGTGGAGCGGACCTCCCAGGGACCGTCGAGGGTACGGGTCAGTTCGTATGCCTCATCGCCTATGGAGATGGCCCCCGTCATCGCATGAGTGTGCTCCATCAACGCGATGTCGTCCGTCTGACCGGCCGCCCTCATCCTTGACCTAAGAGCTCGCTTTCCCCCCGTGGAGAGAACGAACACCTTGTCATCCATGGTGGCCACGGCCTTTCGGCCGAAGCTCTTCGAGCCGGAGAGGACGGCGACGACCTTCTCCCCCTCCCGGAACTCGGTCCGCATCGACCACGCCCTGGGTCGAACGATGACATACTCCCTTACCATCAATATCCCTCCTGGCTCAGCTGCAGGACGACCACATACCAGGCCAGCATGAGGAGCAGGGGCAGCGACCTGTACCTCATCATCCGGGACGGGACCTCCACATATCCCAACCTCTGCTTGGGGGCAGGGACCTTCAGCGAGATCTCCTCAGCACCGCCATCGTCCTTCATCGACCATGACCGTTTGAACACTCCCTCACGTACAAGGTCGAAGCGCCTTCCGTCGATGGTCTCCATCACCACCTTCTTCCGGGTGAACCTCAGGGTCGCCACCTCCTGGTCATATGGCGCCTGCGTCACCGTCACGATGGGGCGTAGGATGCCTCTCTTCTTGAAAACGTACGTCCGGCCATCGACGGAGCCCTCCGCCCTAGAGGACAATGCACTGGGGAATCGTAGGAAGGCATTGCCTTCAGCACCTCTCAGGACATAATCACGGTGGGCCGATCCGTTCCTTTCCCATCTCATCAGGAACGGTCCAGTGGGGGACTCGCGCATGAACGTGGCAACGTTCATTCGGTACTCGTACCTTTCGGAGGTATAATAATCCACAGAAATGGAATTACAATCATGAACGAATCCGATTTCAGGGTGGAGATCCCCTGCATAGGCGAGACGTTCCCCCGATTGGACGTCCGAACGACCATGGGTACGATGACGTTGCCGGACCATTTCAAGGGAAAATGGTTCATCCTGTTCAGCCATCCCGGCGATTTCACTCCCGTATGCACGACCGAGTTCGCGTCCTTCGCCCTGAACCACGAGAGGTTTCGCCGGCTGGAATGTGAGCTCATCGGCCTGTCGGTCGATCAGGTTCAATCCCACATCAAATGGATCGAGTGGATCGAGGAACACCTGGAGGTCAAGATCGACTTCCCCATAATCGCCGACGCACACGGCGATGTGTCAAGGATCCTGGGCGCCATACATCCCCCTACCTCGGACGCGACGATCAGGGCTGCATACATCGTCGACCCGGAGGCGGTCCTGCAGACCGTGATGTACTATCCGAAAGGGGTGGGGAGGAACATCGAGGAATTGCTTAGGATCCTGCAAGCGCTTCACGTGGTCAGACGGCACAAGGTGGCGACGCCGGCCAATTGGCCTTCCAATGAGATCATAGGGGAGCAGGTGCTGCTCCCTCCGCCCAAGGATGTCCAGGGGGCGAAGGAGCGGCGTGGCAGGCAGGGCTGCCTGGACTGGTGGTTCTGCACCAAAAGGTTGTAATCACTGCCCCTGCCGTCGGATGCTGACCGAGCGAGCATGGGCGGTTAGCCCTTCCGCCTTGGCCAGCGCTTCCACGGCGTCGCCTATGGCTTCCAGCCCCTGGCGCTTGATGACCTGGATGGAAGACCGCTTCATGAAATGCATGACGTCCAGGCCAGAGTATGCGGCGGCGTAGCCCGCGGTCGGGAGCACATGGTTCGTTCCAGAGGCGTAGTCGCCGCATGCGACGGCGGCATACCTGCCGATGAATATCGAACCGGCGCTGTGTATGCCGCTCAGCACCGCCAGGGGATCGGACACCTGGATCGACAGGTGTTCGGGGGCGATCATGTCGACGACCGCGGCGGCCGACGGGAGGTCCTTGGCCAAGGTATAGCCGATGTTGTCCAACGATCGTCTCAACACATCCTGCCTGTCGGAACGTGCCACTTGCTTCTCGAGCTCCCTCCCCACCTTGTTGGCCAGAACCTGATCGGTGGTGATGAGGATGCATGCCGCATTGGGATCGTGCTCGGCCTGCGCCAGTATGTCGGCGGCGATGAAGGATGGGTCGGCGCTCTCGTCCGCCAGCACGGCTATCTCAGAGGGCCCTGCCGGGAAGTCGATGTCAACCTCGTCGCGAAGCAGCATCTTGGCCGCGGTCACGTACACATTTCCAGGACCGACTATCTTCTGGACCCTGTCGATGGATTCGGTCCCAAGGGCCATGGCGGCGATGGCCTGTGCCCCTCCCACCTTGTACACCTCGTCCACACCGGCGATGTCCGCCGCCACCAGCGTAAGGGGGTTCACCGGCGGAGGAGTGCACATGATGATCTCTCGCACACCGGCGACCTTGGCTGGTACAGCGCACATGAGAACGGTCGACGGATACGCGGCACGGCCGCCCGGCACATATGCACCTATCCTTCGCAGGGGGGAGTTCTTCACGCCAAGGGACAGGCCTGGCGACATCTCCCGCAACCACATGTCTGGAGGCCGCTGGAGCTGATGGAAGGAATTGATGTTGGCCTCGGCGGTGCGCAGCGCGTCCACCAGTTCGGAGGATACCTTCGCATAGGCCTCCTGAATCTCCGCCTCGGTCACACGCAGATCGTCCAGTTGGACCTTGTCGAATCTCTCGGTCAGTTCGCGCAGCGCGGCGTCCCCGCCGTCCCGGACCATGTTCACTATGTCCTGCACGGGGCCCATGACCTCGGAGAGGGAACCTTTCCTCCGAGCGTTCCATTCTTCCACATCCAGCCGCTTCCACATCGCAGAGGGGTATGAGGGGGAGGAAGTTAAGCTTTGCTCGATGACACCACCCGCGGCGACCGCACCATGGCATCGCTTCTGGAAGCGACCAGGGTTCATGGACGGATCCCGATCGATCGTCCCGGAAAAGCGTTTCGGAAGAGGTATATCCCATCGAACCCCATTCATCCATCATGCCTCTGAAGATCGAGGTGCTCGCCTTCGGCTGCTCCAAATGCCGCCTCATGGAGGTGGCGACACATGCTGCAATAGAAGAGCTAGGTATCGATGTGGACGTCGATAAGCTCCAGGACATCGAAGAGGCGAAACGACGCGGCGTGATGTCACAACCCGCCCTCTTCATAAACGGCAAGTTGATGGTCCAAGGGAGAGTGCCGTCGATCGATGAGATCAAGGAGATGATCGTCAACGCTCAAGGATACATCACCGACTACAGCGTTTTCTGACCGCATGGGCCAACATATATATCGGGCATCCATCCTGACCCGGTCCTATGGCTACCGAGGTGCGCGCCGCACACATTCTGGTTGACGACCAGGCCAAGGCATATGAGCTTCTGGCCAGGTTCAAGTCGGGCGAGAGTTTCGAGGCCATCGCCAAGCAGTACTCCAAGTGCCCATCCAAGAGCAAGGGGGGAGACCTGGGTTACTTCGGCAAGGGTCAGATGGTCAAGAGGTTCGAAGACGCTGCCTTCAAGGGCAAGAAAGGCGAGGTGGTGGGCCCGGTCAAGACCGAGTTTGGCTACATCTCATAAAGATCATCGACACCCGGTGATCCAGTCGTTCCTTCCATCGGGACTGCCGCCACCGGCCGTTCCGATATTTCTTTGATCATACTTAAATTCCAAAGCCGTCGCCCGTCCCAGGCAACGGAGATGAGCTTTTCGGGAGACCGCACCTGGCAGGATACGAAGGGACTTCCTCCGGGATTAAATATGAAAAAGACCGATTGGTGCGGCATGCCTTCCCCATGCGGCCTTGAGGACATCATCCGCGCCCGCGCCAGGCAAACGGCCAGGGAGTGCGGGGAGCTCTTCGGCGACCTCACCGTCAGGAGCGAGATGTTCGGAGACCGAGGCGTCGTGACCGTTCTGCAGGACGATCGGTACATCGTCAGCAAGGAGTTCGTGGAAAGCGACGAATCGTTGAATGGCCCGCTCCGCATGACGGAATATGCGCAGGTGATCCTGGGCAAGGCTCGGCTGGTGGTCGTGGTGCCCAAGGACAGAGCGGTGGACGTATGGCTCAAGATGCTGGAGCTGAACAGGCACTGGCTGTTCTACTACCAGTTGTTCTACTATGACGAAGAGGGGTACCTTCATCGACTGGACAGGGCGGCGTGGCGACGCCTGCGCGGTCTGCCTCCCGACGATGGTTGGCATCCCGAGGTGGCCTGATGCCCATGCCTGGAGTGGGCGAAGAGGCCCCGGACTTCGAGCTTCCGGAATCCTCGGAGGAGACCATCAGGCTAAGCGATGAGGCAAGGAAGGGGCCGGTAATAGTCGCATTCTACCCTACCGACTGGGGCATGATCTGCACCATGGAAATGAAGCGATTCATGAAGATGGTGGATGACATCGAACGCGCCAATGCGAGATTGATCGCCATAAGCGCCAACACCACCATATCCCACCGCATGTGGAAGATGCATCTGGGGATCACGTTCCCACTGCTGAGCGATCCAGATGGCGACGTGATCCGGCAATACGACCTCATGATCGGTGAGACGGACCTCCTGCGAGGGCGCTCCACCAGGGCGGTGCTGATCATCGACAAGCAGATGAAGGTGCGGTATTCCTGGAAGGCGCCAGACCCCTCCCGGCAACCCGACTATGATGAGATCCTATCCGTGGTCAAAGGCCTCTCGCCATGAGGGAGCGGAAAATACTATCTATCCCGGGGGCCAAGATGGTTCCCTAGGGTTGATGAATGAGCGAGGAAGTGCTGAAGCTTGACATGGGGCCCATCGAGGCGGTGATGTCCCTGCCCCCGTCGCCGGTCTTTCTGCTGGCCGTTGGGGAGGAAGAACCGAACGTGACGACCATCGGGATGTTCAACGTGTTCTCGATCGACCCTACGATCGTAGGGGTCGGTATCAGGACGTCGAGACATAGCTACAAGCTGCTCGAAGAGACGGGCGACTTCTCCCTGAACGTTCCCGGCAAGAACCTGGTGGACCAGGTCGTCAGATGCGGCTACAGCTCCGGCAGCCGCATGAACAAGTTCTCCGAGACAGGTATGACGCCTCAGCCAGGAAAAAGGATCAGGTCCCCCTCGATCGCCGAATGCCCTCTCAACATGGAGGTCAGGATAACCGAGGTCCAGGACCGGATGGACTGGGACCACATATGGATCGTCGGCAAGGTGGTGCACACCGACGTGATCGAGGGTTATGACCGTACGGACGTGCTGATCTATTGGGACGGGGAGTTCCGCACCCCCTCGCCCGTCCTTCGAGAGCTGTAGACGTCATGGGGAGGGCGGGGCCCTCCTCACCTCCTCCCATATATCCAGTCGAGCCGTTTCCGCCGGATGTCGTGCTGATCGGCCATGTGGTCCCTCAGGTCGTCCGAGAGGTCCTCCTCCGATGTGGACATGATGAGGGCGCTGCATATCGGACACTCCATCTGGGGCATGTCCCCTTGGTGGACCGCTTCGACCTCTCGCTCTCTGACGAGCGAAGGGGGTCCTCGCTCCAGGTACAGCATCGTTCCTCTTCGCGCCTCTCCGGGCCCGGATGGCACCGGCGGAGGTGTCCACATCCTCACCTCCTCCTTCCACGATACCCTGACCGGGCCTTCAGCCTCCCTGAGACGCATCGTATCCTCCGAATAATCGGTAGGCGGGATGTGCGTCCCTTCCTCACGGGCGCCCGATGGCGCCATATCATGCACGGAGGCCATGTGGTCCTTGAGACCGTTCGATAGCTGCTCACCGCTCTCGCCGCTCAGTCGCTCCTTGCAGATCGGACACTTGATCGTTGTCATGCTCACACCTCCTCATCGGCTGCGCGGCGCCTGCCTTATCGCGTCCATCTCACCCACCGAGACGAGATGCTGGCGAAGGCCTGCGCTAAGTTCATCCTCCTCCGACCCGTTGATGCGGAAGCCGCACAGCGGGCAATCGATGAAATCCCTCTCCTCCACGCGGTCGAGCCGCGGAGGCCCCTCCACGCCGTAGAGGTCTTCGCCCCGGAGCGTCAGGCCTGAACCATATATAGCAGGGGCTCCTCTCACCGCCTCCTCGCCTTCCGTTCCCTCGATCTCCGCCGTGGAGGACAGGTCTCCCTCCATACCTCCCCTCAGCAGCTTCGGGTCTGGAAGGGTCAAAGCGTGCTCCCGGACAAGGTGCACGGCGAAGGCCATGGACAGCATGTCGCCGTCATCGCCCTCGAGACGCCGGTCGCATGCCGGGCATCGCACGCTTATCAATCTTTCACCTTCCTTTTACCCTCTCCTTCGCCCTCTGCATGAAGCTCTCCTTTCCATGCACCTCTGTCATGTGCCTCTCCAACTGGGTGGAGAGCTCGTCACAGTCACAGCCTTCCAGCATCTCCATGCAGGTGGGGCAGCGCACCCTCTCCGTGGTGGCCTCCTTCCACGCGGTGCCCAGCTGTTCCACGGGCTCCCGGATGTCCGCTCCCGACACCGTGGGCCCACCGCCGATCTTCAGGCCTCCCACCGGCGATGCCTGGGCATATGTCATGGGAGACGTGCTCTCGATCCCACGAGGCCTCTCCATTCCGTGCTCCTCGCAGAAATGTTCCCGCACCCTGTGGCTTAGCTCCTCTTCGCTAATCCCCTCCAGCTTACACTCGCATACAGGACAATCAACCGTCTTCAGGTGATCACCGATACCACTTGACAGCGCCTGATATTCCTAATCTTTCATCTGCTACGTCGGCGAGGCCAGCTTTCTTCCGCTGTTCAAGCGATGAATTCGCGATCTGCGTGCTTCATAGCTTGCTCCTCAACCTCTCCATCAGGCGGGTCATGTACGGTTCATCTCCATGCTCGGCGGCCATATGCTCCTTGAACCTCTCGGAGGTCTCGCCCTCCGTGCGGCCTGAGACACGCTCCTTGCATCCTGGACATTCGACACCGAACGGCTCCGATGAGGACCTTGAGGATCCCTCCGCGGGCGATGATGACGCTTCCTCCCTTCTCTCCATCATCTCCTCGGTCCGCCTCGCGCCGGCCCTTCTCACCCCTTCCTGCATCCATAGTTCGGACGTCGAGCTTGACCCCTCTTCCGGGGTCTCCGCCCTTGTGCCTCCCCGCTCGATCCCACTGCCATAGCCGGTCTGCCCTCCGGCGATGACCTTGCTCTCCTCTCCGGGGGACGTGGTCCTCATGCCATGCTCCTCGCAGAAGTGTACGTGCACGCAGGAGGACAGTTCCCTCTCGTCCCTACCCTCGATCCTGCAACTGCACACCGGACATTCAATCGTTCTTACGCTCTCACCCTGTCTCATCGTTTCACCTCGTCCCGCCCTGTGAAGATAAGATATACCTAACATGCCCTCGAAATCGGCGGAAGAGGTCCGCTCCATTCAAACATCGGGCGTAGGGAATGCAGGGTTTTCCGGTGACCTATTTATATCAGCGACTTTGATTCCAACCAGGGGGCTGAGAATGACCAAGGAAGCTATGGCCAGAAAGAAACTGTGGAGGTGCAACGTTTGCAACGACATACATTATGGCATCAAGGGACCGGATGTATGCCCCACCTGCGGAGCTAGAAACGCGTTCGCCCTGATAGATTACCCTGAGGCGATGAAGGTCATCATTGACAGGGGGGAAAGGCTGGATAGCGTGGACAAGCTCCTCGACGTTTGGGAGGAGTTCGCCGAAGGCAAGCCGTTCAGGCTGAACCCGGACGAGGCTTTCGTCCGTCAACTGGCCAAGGGAGAGCTGGAGAACGAGAGGAACCACGGGCTGAAATACTGCCCTTGCCGCATCACCACAGGAGACTTCGAGGAGGACCTTGATCTGATCTGCCCCTGCAATTTCTTCATACAACCCGTCTACAAGGAGACTGGCGAATGCTGGTGCGGGCTGTTCGTGAAGAGGTGAACAAATGGCCGAAAATGACAGACTGATCTTCTTCTGGGGGCGTGAATGCCCGCATTGCGCCAAGCTGCATCCGATCGTCAAAGAGGCCTCCTCCGAGTTGGAGACGCCCATCACAGAGCTGGAGGTCTGGCATTCCGAAGAGAACGCCAATCTCATGCGCTCCTACGGCGACATCATCAAGAAGGCCTGCGGCGGCTCCCTTGGCGTTCCAGCCCTGTACAATGAGAGGACGAAGAAGGCCCTATGCGGGATGAGGGTGACCAAGGAAGACATTCTCAAATGGGCCCGGGAGTGAGAGAGGCGGAAAGGAAAGTGCCCGGAGGCAAGCTGGTCCAGATGTCCATCGGAGATGATGGCGCGGTCCGGCTTACGGGCGATTTCTTCCTCCATCCCGAGGAGGCCTTGGCCGGCCTGGAGTCCTTCCTCTCCTCACTTAACGGGAAGGACCATGCGGCCACCGCGGCCGCGATCGAGACCTATGCGGAGAGGAGCGGCATGATGATGATCGGGGTCCGGCCAGTGGACCTGGCCGAACTCCTGGCAGAGGTCCGCAAATGAAATGGCGCTTGCTCCCCATGGTCCAAGAGCGCGGGGCCATGAACATGGCCATGGACGAGGCGGTGGCGGAGGCCGTCGGACGAGGCGCGGCCCCGCCTACCATAAGATTCTACACATGGTCGCCGGCGGCGGTGACCATCGGATGCTTCCAGTCCGCGGAGAGGGAGGTCGACGTGGAGGCCTGCGTCCGACTTGGCGTGGACATCGTCCGCCGACGAACCGGCGGCGGCGCCGTGTACCACGACCCGGAGGGTGAGGTGACGTACAGCCTCATAGCCCCCGAGCATCTGTACGGGAATGACATCCCCTCGTCGTATCGGGAGGTGTGCGGCCACATCATCGATGCCCTCCACATACTGGGCATAGAGGCGGAGTTCCGGCCGGTCAACGACGTCGTGGTTCGCGGCAAGAAGATATCAGGTTCCGCACAGACCCGCAGGGGAGGTGTGCTCCTGCAGCACGGCACGCTGCTATTGTCCCTCGATGCACCGGTGATGTTCTCCCTCCTTCGCCCTTCCCGGGTCAAGCTGTCGGACAGGGATCCCTTGGACGTCCTGACAAGCGTGAGCGCCTGGAGCGATTCGCGGAGGGAAGAGGTCCTGGAGGCCTTGCGAGAGTCCTTCCTCTCATCGAGGTCATGGGTAGAGTCACCGCTGACCCCGGAAGAGATGGAGAGGGCGAGAGAGCTCGCTGCCCGCTACGACGACCATGAATGGACGTTCGAGCGTTAGGGCTCCATCAATGCCAGTGCCGGATCCTCCAGGAAGCGGATGAGGTCGTTGAGGAACTTTGCCGCCTCCGCCCCATCCAGGACGCGATGGTCGAACGTCAGCGAGAGGTGCATCACCTTCCTTATGGCTATCTCCCCGTCGTGCACCATCGGTCGATCGCTTATCCGGCCGGTGCCCAATATCGCGACCTCCGGGTGGTTGGCTATCGGGGTGGCGAACGTGCCGCCGAAGACCCCGTAATTGGTGATGGTGAACGTCCCTCCCCTGAGGTCTCCCAGATCGATGCGTCGGGAGCGCGCCTGCTCGGACAGTTCCGCCATCTCCTTGGCCAGAGCGTACACGTCCTTCGCGTCGGCGGCCTTTATCACCGGGACCATGAGCCCGTCGTCGGTGGCTACGGCGACCCCGATGTTGTAGTACTTCTTCAGCAGGATCTCCTGCGTCTCCTCGTTAAGCTCGGCGTTGAGATATGGGTGCCTCTTCAATGCCGCAACTACCGCCTTGATGACGAATGGCAGGTATGTCAGCTTGACCCCCTTTTCCCTCATGGCATATTCCTTGACCCTTTCCCTGAGCGCGACCAGATCGGTGACGTCGGCGACGTCCATGACCGTCACCTGGGCGGAAGCGGTCTGAGCCTCTATCATGTGCCGTGCCGTGCTTCTGCGGATCCCCTTGAGCGGCACCCTGTCCACCCATCCGTAGAGGTCGAACTTCGGCTGCATGGCCGGGGCCACCCTCTCCTCCTTGACGGGCGAGAAGGAGCGCACGTCATCCTCGGTGACGCGGCCGTCCGGCCCGGTCCCCTTGATCTTCGTGATGTCGATCTTCATCTCACGGGCCAGCCTGCGGACCGCCGGTGTTGCCAGCACCTTGTCGGTGGCCGGCCTTGCCGCCGCCAACTCCTCGCCGACCGGAAGTTCGCCCACCACGGAGACGGAGCCTTCCTCGGCCGGCATCTCCTCCAAGGGGGCCTTCTCCTCGGACGGTGCCTCCTCCTTAGGCCTCTCCTCGGACGGTTCCTCCTCTATCACTGCCAGCACCTCGCCGACCCTGACCGTTCCGCCCTCCTCGTGCAGCAGTTCCGCTATACGGCCGGCGACCGGCGAGGGCATCTCGACTATCGCCTTGTCGGTCTCCATCTCGGCGATCGACTGGTCCTTCTTCACGACATCGCCGACCTTCACGAGCCACTTCCTGAGCTCGCCCTCGGTCACCCCCTCTCCAAGGTCTGGGAACTTGAACTCCATCACGGCACCCCCTCAGAAGGACGCGGTCCTCCTTATCGCATGATAAATCCTGTCCGGACTTATATAGTAATGATTTTCACCCTGTGGCAGCGGAACGGTTATGTCTGGAGCGGTCACGCGTTCAGGCGGCGCCTCTAGCGAGAGGAACGCCTTCTTGTTTATGCGGGCGATTATCTCCGCCGCGAGCCCGCAGGTCATGGGCGCTTCCTGCACTATGACGACCCTTCCTGTCCGCCTGACCGACCGGATGACGGCGTCCGGGTCCATGGGGGACAGGGTCCTCAGATCTATGACATCGCACGATATGCCCTCTCCCTCCGCGGCGTCCACCGCCTCCATCGTCAAGGGCATCATGGCGCCCCAGCAGACCACCGTGACGTCGTCGCCCTCACGAACCGTTCTTGCCTCCCCTAGAGGGATGGTGAACGCCCCTTCCTCCACCTCCTCCTTGAAGAGGCGATAGCTCCGCGTCGGCTCCAGGAATATGACGGGGTCGGGATCTCTTATCGAGGATATCAACAGGCCCTTGGCCTCTCGCGGGGTGGATGGTACCACGACCTTTATGCCGGGGATCTGAACGAACATGGACTCGGTGCTCTCGGAGTGATGTTCCAGCGCCTTGACCCCGGCCCCGTAGGGCATGCGCATGACCATCGGGACCGTATAGGTCCCGCGGCTTCGGTTGCGCATCCTTGCGGTGTGCGAGATGATCATGTTCAGGGCAAGATATGAGAAACCCATGAACTGGATCTCGGCGACCGGACGCAATCCGGCCATCGCCATGCCGGTGGCCATGCCGGCTATGAGGCTCTCGGCCAACGGCGTATCTATGACGCGTTCGCTGCCGAAGCGCTTCATGAGGCCATCGGTCGCCCGGAACACCCCGCCGACCGCTCCGACGTCCTCTCCAAGCACCACGACTGACCCGTCGGCCTCCATCTCCACGGCCAGCGCGGAATTGATGGCCTGAACCATGTTCATCATCATGGGCGTCCCTCCGTGCCCCGCAGTTCGTCCAACTGCTCCTCCAGGCAGGGCGGCATGTCCTCGTACGTGTATTTGAACACGTCCTCCAGCGAGGGCCTGGGGAACGCTTCCGCCCGGGCGACGGCGTCCTCCACTGCCTTGCCTGCCTCATCCCATAGATCGGACGCCTCGTCATCATCGAGCAGACCGCGGGAGTAGAGGTACTTCATCGTCCTGGTGATCGGATCGCGCGCCTCCCATTCCTTCGCCTCCGCCTCCAGGCGATATCGCCTGGCATCATCGGAGGTCGTATGGTCCCCGAGTCGATAGGTGTATGCCTCGATGAGCGTGGGGCCTCCGCCGCTCCGCGCCACCTCTGCCGCTTCCTTCGACGCCGCATACATCGCCAGGATGTCGTTCCCATCCACCTGTATGCCCCTTATCCCATAGGCGACCGCCTTCTGCGCAAGGGTGGCGGACGCGGTCTGCCTCGACCGGGGGACCGATATGGCCCATTGATTGTTCTGCACGATGAACACCATCGGGAGCCGGAAGACGCCTGCCGCGTTCAGCGATTCGTGGAAGTCGCCTTCCGACGTACCCCCGTCCCCAGTGAATGCGAAAGTGACCGCGCTCTCCCCGCGATACCTTGATGCATATGCCAGGCCCACGGCGTATGCGTACTGCGACGCCACCGGTATGGAGGGTGGAGTGATGCGGAGCCGCTCGTCGTACCTGTTTCCCTCCTCGTTCCCCATCCAGCCAAGGAAATAACGGTCCAGCGGCAGCCCCCTCCACAGCAGGCCTGCCAGCTCCCGGAACGACCATACGAACCAATCCCCCTCGTCCATGGCCATCGCCGGCCCGAGGGATGCAGCCTCCTGCCCCTTGTTGGGCGGGTAGGCTCCCAGCCTCCCCTGCCTCTGCATCGCCACTGCCTTCTCATCGGCGACCCGGCTCAGCACCATGGTGTAGAACGCACGCTTCAGCGTGTCGTCGTCTATGGAGGGGACGAGATCCTCGTTGACGTTCGCATCCTGATCGAGCACCCTTAACATCTTTCCCTTCAACGGGTCGTGGTCATCCGTCAGCACCGACACATACCTCCCATGCCCGGTAAGAGGAGCGGACCAACGGGCCAGAGGCCACCTTGCGAAAGCCCATGTGGTACGCTTCCTCCTCCAGTTCCTTGAACTCATCGGGCGTCACGTACCGTGATACGGGCACACGCCCGCCCTTCGGCCTCAGATACTGCCCGATCGACAGTATGTCCACGCCGACCTCGCGGAGGTCCTTCATGGCCTCACGGACCTCGTCCATCGTCTCCCCCATGCCGAGCATGAGGGAGCTCTTGCTAATGATCCGGGGTTCGGCATCCTTGATCCTGGCCAATGTCGCCAATGATATGTCGTATCCCGCCCTCGGATCCCGTGCCACCGGCTGAAGCCGTCTTACCGTCTCCAGGTTGTGGCCGACTATGTCCGGTCCAGACCACACCACGGTCGAGATGGGGCCTGGCAGCCCGTCCATGTCGGGAATGAGCAGTTCGATGACTGTGGAAGGACTCCTTCGCCTTATCGCATCCACCGTCGCGGCGAGATGCCCCGCCCCCCTGTCCGGAAGATCGTCCCGTGTGACCGAGGTGAGAACGCAGTGGGCGATGCCAAGCCGTTCGATAGCGTCGGCCACGCTCTCAGGCTCCCGTGGATCGGGGTCCCCTGGAACGCCTCCGTTCACCGCACAGAAGCCGCATCGGCGGGTGCACCTGTCCCCCAGGAGCATGAAGGCGGCATGCCCCCTGGACCAGCACTCCCCCTTGTTGGGGCATTGGGATGAAGAACAGACCGTGCGGACACCGCCCTCGTTGAGTGCGCTACGCATTCGCTCATAGGCGCTTCCAGATGGAGGGCGGACCATTAACCAGCGGGGCTTCTCGTCGCTCATGGCGCCGAACATATATGGTTCCCGTGATGTTTGATGCTTTTCCCAAAATCAGGATCAAGATGCATCCTTCATTATTAAATACGCCCAAGGCTCTTGTCAACCGATAGAACCATGGATGCCTTCGAGAAACTCCTCGGCGAGCTGAACGCGATGTCCGAGGAGGACCGTCAGAACGAGATCGCTCGCATGAAAGGCGAATGCATCTGTCCCGACTGCCCGACCTACACCGAATGCGCCGCAAAGGAGTCCGAAAGGCTGTATTGCTTCCTGGGGAAGAGTCCGGAGTGCATACAGTCCGAGCAAGGCTGCATCTGCCCTGACTGCCCGATCGCAGACAAGGCTGGCCTTAACAACATCTATTTCTGCACGGCCGGGTCCGAAAGGTCGATGCGACAGGAAAAATGATCTTGTCCCAAGGTGCATGTAGATGGCTCGCCTTGACGACCTGAACCGATTGCCTCCGGAGAAGCGCAAGGCCGAACTGTCGGCCATGCGTGGCCGGTGCTCGTGTCCGAAATGTCCCTCGTACACATTATGTGCAGGTGATAGGGACGAGAAGATGTTCTGCTTCTACGGCCGCTCACCGGATTGCATCCAACGAGAGCTGAAATGCATCTGCAGGAAGTGCACCGTGCATGACGAGTTCGGCTTCCGCAACGTGTATTATTGCACTCGGGGCGGGGAGAAGACCTCGAAGCGTTATTGATCGGCCTCCAACGCGGCCACCGGCATCGGCGATCGGGAGAACCAACGGTCATCCCGGTGCGGCTCGCTTCATGCAGGTCTCCACGAGCCCAGGTCTTCGTTCTTGACACGTCGCCAGGACGTCCCTGACGGCGTCCAGTTCCCGTTACTAATAAATAGATACACCCGGTTAGTAGTCGCGCTAGGCTTGACCGGGACGTTCGGCGCGCCCTTATACACCGCGATGTCGATAGCGGGGGTGACAGGGGAGGACGTCGTAACCGGAGCGGTGCGGGCCCTGCAGGTGACGATGAGGCCCTGTCCTATGGGGTTGGAAGCGTCATGGAGGTGCGGTCGGAGGGTCGCGCGCCATGACATGGTCACGGGGAGCGGGTTAGGCCCTGACGGGAGCAGCCTTACCGTGGATTACCAACGCTCATGGGGGTGCGGGGCTAAGGAATCTGCAGGACCACCCGCACCAATCCGAGCGGCAACCTCCCTGGCCTAGCACTTCCTTCTCTTCGATGCAGGCACTTTCGACGGATCGCATCCGGTTATCTTGTCCACCGTGAAGTCGAACAGCTCGGCGCTCTCGCCGTCCATCTGGAGGACGAGCTTGTTGGTATCGTTGACCGTACCGACGACAGAGGCCGTGATCTTCGCCTCGGCGAATATGTCGATCACCTTCTGCGAATTCTCCGGCGGACAGGTGAGGACGAAACCGCAACCCTGGTAAGCCCTTAGCCATTGCGATAGATCGACATCCGCAGGGGCGGAGACCTTCCTGATGTCCACCACGGCCCCTTTGCCGCTCGTCTCCAACAGCATGCCGAGCGTGCCGATGCTGCCAGGATTTGAGATGTCCTTTCCCGAGTTGACAAGCCTTCTCTTCCCGATCTCGTTCATCACCCGCATTTGTCTCCGGCAGGTCTCGCCATCCTTATGGGAGGTGGTATCCCATGCGAACGAGATGGTTGGCGGGAAGCGTCCGTCAAGGTCCATGGCCATTATCACGTCGTCCCCTGACCGCGCGGTGTGGCTGTAGATGACCTCGTCCTTCTTTGCCGTACCGAGGATGGCGACGTCGATGGCATCGTAGGCGCAATCAGGATGGGTGTGTCCGCCCACGACGGGCACGCCAAACTTGGACACCGCGGCCTCCATCCCCCTCATCACCTGAGCGCACACCTTCTCGTCCCTCATCGAGATGATGTCCACCAGGGCGAGCGGGATCCCTCCCATCGCAGTTATGTCATTGATATTGACCAGTACGGCGTAATAACCTGCATTGAACGGGTTGGCCTTGAGAAGCGACTCCATTATTCCATCGGCCGCCAACAATAATGCGTCGTCGTTGTGGGCGACCACGGCCGCGTCCTCGCCATAGGATGCCAGGACATGATCCGCTGACATGTTGGGGAAGAAGGAGATGACGTCAGATATCGGTGCCTTCCTCGTAACTCCTGGATGGCTCCTTATCTCGGATACCAGGGTGCCCAAGTTCATGTCCGCGGTATAGAACCCCAGGTTAAATATATTCACCATCGAGCGTTGGATGGCCTATAGGTCAACGGGTGTCTGGGATGAGCTTCGTCTGCTTGCTCTCCATCACTAGGGCTGCATAGTCCAGCTTATCGCACATGATGTTGCAGAGAAGGTTCTCGAACATGGCAGGGTCCTTCGGCGGGTCGGCGATGAACGCGGGGCTCGTCTCAGGGGCCTTCCACTTGAGGCGCAGTAACACCTTCCTTGCCTCGTTCCTCTCGTCCTCGCTCGCCTGCCGGAAATTGGACATGTTCCTGACGCCGGCATGCTTGAGCTCCTCCTGAAAGACCGGGCGCTTGAAAAGTCGGTTGAGGGCGTACAATATCAATCGATCCGCCTCATCCCCGGAGCAGATGCTCCTTGCATGTTGTCCCACCAGCTCGTACACATCCTTGTCCTTTGCCCTCACCGGGATGTATATCTTGGCGGGAGGTACCTCCTTCTCCTTCAGCTCATTGAGGTCCGTCAACGCCCTGAGGTATCCCGTCAGTATGAGTCGGTGGATGCTTACACCTCTCTCCTCGAGCGCCCTTGACAATGCGCTGATGGACATCCCCTCGGTGCGTAAAATGTCATAGATCAGGTCCTTCATGAGCTTGTCTGGATTGAACATCTGGTAATCAATATGGTAACAAAGGTGGTAAATATATAGCTTCCCTTACATTTCCTGAGAGTTATACCATTCCCCGGGAATCTGCCATCGCATTGGCCTTGATCGAAAGATGGGCGCAAGCGATATCATTAGGCGACCTCGGATCGCTCCAGGAACGCCATGATCGCATGGATCGAAAATGATGCCCGGTTGTGGCCAGCATCCTTCCGCACATGATGCAGGACTTCCGCCGCCTCCGAAGGGTCCGAGCTTTCTCCCATATCATCCCTTAGAATTGAATTGCTTGTCGATAGACTTAATACGAACATGACGTGAGGAAAGATAGGGACCTGGAGGGCATGTCCGATAACAAAACTGGTAACAGATGTTCGGTGAAATGGACGAAAATGTCCATCGATATTTACCAGGTCAAGTTCGAAAAAAGCCCTTAAACTAACGGCTAGATAGAGGCGTTTGCCATAGTTTGGATCGTTTAATGAGGCATGTGATATCGTATGAAGGCTACAGAATCGATACATAAAACGACAGAATTGATCCCGGACAGCAGGGAGTCGACAGAGCTTACTTTGTTCGTCAGGACATCTGATGAAGAGCTCAAGAAGTGGGACCGGGTCAAGATCTATGATGCCCTATTGAGGGAGACTTCAATAAGCGAGGATGCCGCCTCCATCGTCGCCCGGGAAGTTGAGAAGATGATCGCCGAGCTCGAGATCGAGTTCGTCACCGCCCCGCTCATCCGTGAGCTCACCAACGCCAAGCTGGTGGAGTACGGACTATCGAAGATACGCAAGCAGCACACCCGACTTGGCGTCCCGCTCTATGATGCCCGACAGATCATCATGGCGCCTAACAAGGAGAACGCCAACGTTCCTCACGGCCCCGAGGCCACCAACCTGACGCTGGCGGAGAACATCAAGAAGGAGTTCGCGCTCCTCGAGGTGTTCTCGCAGGATCTGGCGGACGCCCACATGCGCGGGGACATCCACCTGCACGACCTTGGAATGGTCGACCGCCCCTACTGCTCCGGACAGTCCATCGAATACGTCAAGAAGTTCGGACTGAACCTTCCGAACGCGCTGAGCATCGCCAAGCCCGCCAAGCACCCCGAGGTTCTGATAGAGCAGATCATCAAGTTCTCGGCAGCGCTGCAGGGCCATTTCGCAGGGGCGATAGGATGGGACGCCTTCAACCTGTTCCTTGCGCCTTACCTGGTCGGTGTCGACGACAAGCGCATGAAGCAGCTGGCCCAGATCCTCGTCTACGAGTTCGCCCAGCAGGCGGTCGCTCGCGGCGGCCAGTCCATCTTCTCCGACCTCAACCTGTACTGGGAGATCCCCGATCACTTCTCCGGGGTCCCGGCCATAGGTCCAGGCGGGGAGTTCACCGGCAAGACCTACGATGATTACCTACCGGAGGCGCAGAGGTTCGTCAAGGCGCTGTTCGACGTCTATGAGGAAGGCGACGCGATGGGAAGGCCGTTCTTCTTCCCCAAGCCCAATGTCCATATGACGGACAAGTTCTTCCAGACGGAAGGGCACGAGGAGTTCCTGGAACAGATCTCCAGAGTCGCGGCGGAGAAGGGCAACACATACTTCGTGTTCGACCGTGGCGGAACGGCCAAGATCTCGGAGTGCTGCCGGTTGTCGTTCAAACTGGAAGAGAGCGACCTGGAGGACGCCAAGACGCCATGGAAGATGCGCTACTCGGCCATGCAGAACGTGACCATCAATCTGCCTCGCATCGCCTATGAGGCCCACCAGGATGACACCAAGCTGTTCCAGCTCCTCACCCAGAGAATCGAGATGGCTGCGCAGGCGCACATCCAGAAGAGGGAGTTCATCAGTCAGCTGTTGAACCTGGGGAAGGATGGCCCGCTATCCCTGCTGACCATGAACCTGGACGGGGAACCGTACTACCGCATCGATAAATCCTCCTTCCTGATCGGCATGGTCGGCCTGAACGAGATGGTGCAGTATCACCTCGGCAAGCAGATGCATGAGGGCAAGGACGCCATGATGTTCGGCCTCAAGATCATCAGCTACATGAAGCAAGAGGCGGAGCGCATCGGGAACGAGTATGGTCTCAAGATGCCCCTGGAGCAGACGCCGGCCGAGTCGACCGCATACCGCTTCGCCAAGCTGGACATGAAGTATTACCCGCTGCAGGCTCCCACCGTCATCAGGGGCAACAAGAGCACCGGGGAGATCTACTACACCAACTCCACCTATCTCAACGTGGGAGCGGACGTCTCGGCCATAGACCGCGTCAAGATGGAGGGCAGATTCCATCCGCTCATCGACGCTGGCTCCATGACCCATGTCTGGCTCGGAGAGTCCAAGCCGCCTGCGGAGAGCATCGCGGCCTTCGTGAAGAAGACCTTCGAGACCACTCAGAACGCCCAGATCGCGTTCTCGCCGGAGTTCACCTCTTGCCTGTCGTGCGGCCGCACCCATCGCGGCCTGAGGGAGACCTGCCCAAGCTGCAGTTCGCCGGACGTGGAAGGCATAACTCGTGTCACCGGATTCTTCTCCAAGACCCGGGGATGGAACAAGGGCAAGCTCGGCGAGCTCAGGGACAGGACGCGCAACATCATCGGCTGAAAACCCCTTCACAACCTTCTTTCCTTTTTTCACGGTCGTCTCGAGATATTTCGTCTTCCGACCAAGCAAGGTTCAAGTATTTTATATCAGGAGGAAGCGATGGCACCAGGAGAGGTGGCGATATGGGATGCGTGCAGGTACGCGAGAACGTGTACATCAGGCTCGGCCGTCGCAGCATGTGCGATAACTGTTCGGCCGAGCTGTGCGTTTATAACAAGGGACAGAGAGTGACCGAGTGCGATAGGTTCACCCCGGCCATCGTCGCGTTCAAGAAATGCGTCTGCTGCGGCGACATATTCGAGGTATCGGCGAACTTTCAGGCCATCGACTATGACCGTTGCATGAAGTGTAACGGTCACGACGAGCTCTGTGTCCGCGCCTGATCAGAACAACCTCGGACCGATCAGCTGCCAGGCGATGAGGAACACCACCAGCATGATGAACATGTAGGTTATCGATGAGACGTACCTCTCGCGATCCTCCTCGCTGATCCCTTTCTTGATCCTTCTGACCACGGAATCGATCCAGTCCCGGAACAGGTAGCCTCCGTCCAGTGGCACCGCGGGCAGGGCGTTGGTCATCCCCAGCATGAGGTTGATCCAGAAGATCCAATAGACGCAGTTGGCGGTCACCCAGAACACATTGCCGTCCCAGCCGGCGAATGCGCCTCCCGGAACGAATATGTCCCGGTAGAATCCGTCCAGAGGCTGCAGACCGGTGAACGGCAGTGCGATGTAGGAGAGCGTTCCGGAGAGATAGTCGCCGAAGGAGTCCGCGCCCATGTAGGGATTTGCCATCCTATCGAGGACGGCCTGTGGGTTCATTATGCCGGCGCCCAAGTACAGCGAGGTGACGCCCAGATATGCCATGTTAGCGCCTCCGGTGACGTGGTCGGCCCTGTTGACAGGGGTGATGGTCTTGACATTCTCGTTCACCAAGTAGGAGTTCGAGTCGGCATCATATTCCAGGGCGACGATGTCGTATTGTTTGCCTATCTCCAGCTCGCTGAGCGTCTCGCGGAACCTGGCCTCGTTGTATAGGATATTGCCATCGATGGAGTGTATGATCATCCCAGGCTTCAGGCCGGCATTGGCCGCGGGGAGCCCCTCGATGACGCCAAGGACCACTATGCCTGAGTGGACGGTGGTCGTGAACTCCTCTCCCTGATATTGGTATGTCAACGTCATGAGGGAGCCCGGTTCTGGTGCATCGAGGTCATACAGGTCTTCATAGGATACCGGCACGCCGTTGATGGACAATATCTGATAGCCGCCGCTCAATCCACCCAGATCGGCAGGGGTGCCCCCGTACACGCTGGTTATCACGGGGCCGTCATGGGCGACCTCCGCAGACCCGACCATTACCGTCGAGAAGATGAAGGCGCAGAACAGGGCCAGGACGATGTTGGTCGCCGGACCTGCGGCATAGATGCTGGTTCGTATCTTCTTCTTCGCCTTCACCAGAGCTTCCTCGTCCGGTTCGACGAATGCCCCCACGGGGAATATGAAGAGCAGCAGCCCCATCGACTTTATCTTCATGCCGGCCACGCGGGTCATTATGCCATGGCCGATCTCATGGACGGCAACTCCAATGGCCAGTGCCAGAACGCCATACCATAGGGGGATGAGGGGGTTGATGCCAGGAAGGCCGATCAACATGTCAGGCGTTGGCGCCTGGTCGGCCGGGATGTTCGTCACCAGGGACGCTTCCCAGATGAGCAAGGCCATGATGGACACCATGATGATGAGGCAGATGGCCTTGGCAAGGAAGGCATACACGTGCCAGAACCTCTTCGGTTTGGCTAGAAGATCTACGAACTTGCGCCCTCGCTTGGTCCTCCACATTATGAACCCGTACCACGAGCTCATATTGTACTTCTCGAGGACCTTGCGTCGGCTGAGATAGGTTATCAGTGACGCATATCCGATGATCAAAGCGATGACGAGGATGATGACCACAAGGTTGTCCATTCACAGCCTCGGGTCGCTCAAACGCTCTCACACTATTAAAAAAGATTGACAAAGGAGTTTGGGATCAGGGTACCTGGCTGTTGGTCTCCCGAGCCCATACCTCGCTGGATATGTCATCGTAAATGGAGGCTGCCTCATCCACCTCGTGCTTCTCTTCGCCTGGCATGGCAGCCAATCTGAAGATCTGATCCTTCTTGAGGATCCAGTAGTGAATGCGCCACATCTTTCCTTTCTTCAGGTGTACCTCTTCCTCGGTAGTCGTGACCAGGCCTTCCTCCTCCAGCATATAGAAGACATCTCTGTCTTCAGACGTCAATCTATTATCAATGACCGCGTCCGTATAGCCAAAGAAGCTCATGATGTAGTCAGCCAGTCTTTCTATGTCGCAATCCTGCATACCCTTCTTGCCCAACGTCGACTTCAACGCTGAGACAAGCTCCTCCATGCTAACCACCGACATGAGGTTTACATTGGAGGGTCGAGTAATTAAACGTTGCCGGGCATCGGAGCGGAAGATATAAAACAGGGGTCATAAGAACATGCAATCATCATAAAACCTTGTTCAGAGTGCAAAAAGAGCGGTCATTCTCCAAGATAAGAACAACAAACATGCACGGCGTCGCAATGGCCAGATGCAGAACACGCGGCTCGGAGGGCAGGGGATGACATGTCATGTTCCCCGCCATCTAAGCGGCCCGACCGATGAAAGGAGAGGTAGGGGCCTTGTCATCGAGAATGACGAACGAATGATGAGTTCTCGGAAGAGCGGATGACCCGTAAGGCTAGCAATACGCCAGGGGCCGAACGCATACTGGCGAGATCTGGGGTGCCAGTACGCGACCGCATGTGACCATGTCGAAGCGATGCCATCGTGGATCAACGAGGGCGGTGCTTGCACTTTTAGGGATCGTATATCAATCGGCGAGCCCAATCGAGCTTCCTCTCTTTGACCCCTCTGTCCCGTCCTCGCTTCGGCCTCGGATCGGCGAAGTCGAATCCGACAAGCGAGACCGATGCTCCCAGATGTCTTGCCATGAGCACGGCCCTGTCACCGTCCGTGAAACCACCAAAATTGTGCAGACGCCCGAACGGCCTTGCCTGAGTGGTTCCCATGATCTGTCCAGGGAACTGGGGGACATATTCCTTCAGAGCCTCGATGTTGTCCCCATGCGCGTGGATGACGACGACCGCGCCCTGGGCGCTCGCCGCTATCTGGTCATCGACGTTGCCATCGAGGTCGGTGACGATCACGTCCGGCGTCCTGCCGATGGCGCGCATGAGCGTAGAAGTGGCTCCATCGGCTGCAATGACCGTTCCCGAGAGGTCGACCGACTGGAGCTCCATCTCAAGGCTCGGGGCGTCCCCGCATACCGTGACCCTGCCCGACACCTTGCCCCTTAGAAGCTCCAATGGAAACAGATCCTTTCCTGCCAAAAGGGAGTCCAATAACCTGGCGGCATCCTCGTCCGCCTGCCGGGAGAAGCCGAACTCGTGCAGTATGCACTCGTACATAGGCTCCCACTCCTCAAAATCCATGAACCTCACTCCGAGGAGTCTGCCTTCTCCAGGGGTTCGGAATCGGACTCCTCCTCGTCAGCGGGCTGGAACGATGCGTTCAGGAGTCCGCCGAACACGGCCAGCAGGAAGCCGGTCAGAACTTCGAGGAACACGACGACCTGATCGTAGGAGTTGAAGCCGAAGAAGATGTGAGCAGCATCCAGAGCCCCTTGCATGATGAACCCTATGGCAAACACCGTGACCGAGGCCACCAGGGTGGAATAGGCGATCTTACCCTTCGTCAGCATGTTGCTGACCAGCAGCCCCACCTGATAGATGAAGAAGGCGAAAACCCAGAGCCACAGGGTGCCTCCGATGAACAGAAGCAACTGCTGAGCGAGGTCGAAATCCGGGGACTCGGTGGCCGCGTCGAATCCATACAGGATGCCCAGGAGGAAGAGAAGAACAGAGAGGATCGCAAAGGGGATCAGAGTAGAACCTGACCGGATCGCCCTGCCTACATCGACGGACAGCTGTTTTACCCGATCGCCTGCCTTGTAGGCGAACGCAAGCAGATAGGTGCCGACCACCAGCCATATCATGGACAGGCCCATGTTGGTGAACGAGACATCGGTGGCATCCTTCATGAGCTGATACAGCGGGTCGAGGAGTGCGAAAGCTCCGAACACCACGAGAGCAAGTCCGATCGGCACCAGGATCCTCTTGCGGAACTTGTCATCGTTGATCATCTTGACCAGGATGTAGTAGGTGCTCTCGACCGTCGGGGCCTGCCTGACATACACCTTTCTGACGGAATCGACCTTGATGCGAGACGAGATGATGGGGTAGATGTACTCGTCCTCGGCGCCGTCCGAGACGAGGACGGCACGATCGGCATTGGCCTTTTCCAGGACGAATTCCAGCTGCGTCGTCAGGGCGAGATCGGATTCATACCCCACCTTGGCATCACCACAGATGGTTGCGATCTCGACGTCCATCCCGTTCTTGACCATCTCATCGTAGAGCCCTATTGCCGCCATCAGTGTGTTGGTGTCAGAATCTTCCGGGTCCTTGAGGCCTAGCGCCATGGCTGCATTGAGATTCTCTTCCCGACCGATGAACGGTGAGTTGAGTCCAGCCTTGACACCGAAATCGTCGTCTCGGTCCACACAGATGACGAGGGTTCTCATCCAGGGAGCAAATCCTGTTGTTTCCTATATAAGACTTCCAGGCCAGACAGATGCCCTTGAGCGCCGAATGCGACATCCTTCGTACTTGTCTCTTCGATGATGAAAGCATTATTATTGGTGATGGCGATTCATCAAGTTGGAAGGTCAGATGGAACAGGTGGAAGGGCATGAAGAGTGCCCTAGATGCGGGTCGGAAGAACGCCAAGGCGCCCATCGTGGTGCGAGTCGAAGATGGTATTCCGATCTCATGCCTTATGGAGGGTTTGGAAATTATGCCAAGATCTTGGATATGGCCCGCACAAAGGAGAAGATGACCTCACCGAAAAAAAGGCCGCGCCGGAGGGGACCAGTCCCCCTGCGAGGCAGGTTCAGCAGGCCTATATTAGAGGAGTGAGAAATTGAAGATCGCATGGCATGGCCATTCCTGTTTCGAGGTACATGACAGCCTGGTCGTGGTTACGGACCCGCATGATGGCAAATCCATCGGCATCAAACCGCCGGTGGTAAAGGCAGACATCTGCCTGATATCCCACGACCATTTCGACCACAACTGCGCACGCGTCATACATGGCGACCCCACGATATTGCGTGAGGCAGGCGAGATGGTGGTCAAGGGCGTCAAGGTGAAGGGGATATCGACGTTTCATGATGATGAGGGGGGCGCCAAGCGTGGCCGCAACATCGTGTTCCGCTTCGAATTGGACGACATCGCCTTCGCACACCTTGGAGACCTAGGTCAAGAGCTGACCGATGAAGAGGTCGGGTTGTTGGGGAATGTCGATGTTCTGTTCGTACCGGTAGGAGGTGTGTTCACCATCGACTCCGAGGCCGCTCGGAGGGTGGTCAGCAAGATACGTCCAAGGGTCGCCATCCCCATGCACTATCACTACGGCGGGCTGTCCATAACGATAAGCTCAGTCGATCCGTTCCTGGAAGGATTGCCTGAGGAGAGCATCCTGCGCGTTGGAAATGAGATCGAGTTCACCAAGGACGAACTGCCTCAACAGACGGAGTACTGGGTCTTCTCGCCCTGAACACGATCGGCGGGAGCTTCAAACCCTTTCACACAACATATTCTACGGGACATCGACACTTCATCGAACTCTGTCGAGATCGAGCATGTCGTGTCATCGCTCGTGAAAATAAGCGTTATGAGGAGAAGAAGAGGTTTTCAGATGTACAGGGCGTCCTCGACCCTGCCAAGCTCTATCGGCGTGGAGTTGGATCCGACCACTGCACCCTTGCTGTTGCAGATTATGGATGCGCCTATGACCGGAGCACCATAGTTCAGCGTTCCGATGGCCGCGGGAACCTTGAACAGTTCGCTTAGCATCTTGAGCTCGTCCTGAGATGTGGCGGGGTGGCAGAGAATGCCCTTGTTGGTAACGGCGCATACCGAGCCGACCGTCTTATAACCTGCCACCATCCCCTTTACGACCTCCACCTGCAAGGCCTCCTCTATCTGTTTGACGGATGCGGAGGAAAGATCGGGGTTCACTAGTGCAGCGTTGTCGTTCACCAGAATATTGTTTCCGCAAGCGTTGAGCCTGTCCTTTATCCTCGTGAAAGGAAGCTTCTCTCGTATGGGGCGGATCTCGGTCAACGAGGCCATGCCTGTCGCGATCCCCCCATTGGAGTTCATGGCTACCAACGTCCCAAGGATATTGGTGGAGGCCAGAGTGGCCTTCATGACCTCACAGCCCAAGGCCTCCGAGATGCTCGAGGCCAAGGGCTCAGGCGCATCGAAAGGTACCAGTGCCAAGCCCTCATTGGCTACACAATAGACGCCGATGTATGGATTTCCCAGGTAGCTTGAGAGCTTGAGCATGCGTAGCCTGCCTACTCCTCTACAGTGGTATCCTCAGGGAGGGAAACCTCGACCAGGCCGTCCTCGAACTTGACCGCCTTGACCTTGATATGGAGCGGCGGGTTCTGGATGCCCCTGGCCCAGATGGCCTCGTTTAGCCTGTGGTCTATCCACACATTGTCCTCGGTGGTCTTCATGTGGCGAACCACGTTGGCGCGGATCTCCTTGATGGCACGCTTCGCCCTCTTGGTGCGGGGGGCCATCTTGGTCTTCCTGAGAGTTATGTTCATTATCTTCTCATCCATGATGATCTCACTCCTTCAGATTGCTGTGTCTCCAGCTCCTCCTCTTGGGGTGGCGGAGGAAGGTTCTGTTGGTCCTCATCATGACCCACGCTGGGACCCTGCGGTTGGATTTCTCGGCCCTCATCAGGCGCTTCTTCATTGCGGCAGGCTTGTTAGTAGCCATCGATTACACCCTCTCGATCTTGATATCTCTTCTTTGGGGGGTAAACCTATGCAGAATGGTCTTTAGGGTGTGATCATCGATCTGACCCTGTACCCTTCCCATCTGGAGCAGACGAATGAGTTGCTCCTCCACCGCAGCGGCAACCTCTGGATATGCCAAGCGGACCGTGGCGAGACGGTCGCGTGCTTCAGGAGTCAAGATCTGGCGCATGATGGCCTGTATCTCGGCCTCCCTGCGCGCTGCCTGTTCCTGCATCATCGCTTGCTGCTGCAGCTGCGCCTGCTGGGCGCTCTGCAGCTCTGCCATCTTACGGCGTCGAATCAATTCCAGTTCGTCATCCTGCATTTAGATCTCCCTTTACTGATGGAGCTCGTCGTACACCTCTTTGGACATCTTGTCCAGGAGGGCCTGCCCCTTCGGGGTGATGACCCTGCCGTTCTTCTTATCTTTGGCGACGAGCCCAGACTTTTCAAGCTGAATAAGGCAGCGGCGAGCTATGGCCCGGGAACCCTTGACAGCACGGTTGGGCTTGACACCTCGGTCTGCGTATCCACCGTACTCGGCGGCAAGGCGGGACGAGCCGATGGGGCCGTTGAGAAAGACCTTCCTCAGTACAGAGGCGGTCCTGATGTACCACCAGTCCGGCTGTATAGGGGCCTTCTCGGTGTGCATGCCTGTCTTAACGAACTCCGCCCAGTCTGGAGCCTGGATCGTGTCCATCTGCTTCAACTGAGCCGCCGTCTTGGCGATTAGCTTGTCGGGCGGAACATCATAGACTGTAACCATATGACCTACCTCGAAATTACATTAATACTATCCAGGTAAAGGATAATGCCTACCGCATTAATATGGATGTCCTATAAAAGCGTTTCTGGATGTGGGGAAACGCTGGAAAGGAATGCATATGCGGGTTCCACCGCGACACTGGCGAACATGCGTTCAGATGAGTACCGGGCGCCACGTGGACGTCTTGAAGACCTGTTTCGTCTTCTTTCCTGACAGGGTCTAGGGGAACGTGCTTCATATATCTTTCCCGAAACGAACCTCCAGCGACCGTCCGATCGCACGCCTGCCGTTCGTGTCCCGCTCCGATCATCTCACGGAGCAGACATCGTCGCATCATGCATCCGATACCTCACGTGGCTATCGGCGTGCGATGGCGCTGCATATGCTGCGGATAATGCGCCTGTTCTACCGTGGTTTAAAAATATGCGAGTTGGGATGGAGCGTCAATGCGATATATCGTGGCGCTGACCGGTTGCTCAGGTATCCAATACGGGATCCGTCTCTTGGAAGAGCTTGAGGGAGAAAGAGTGCTCATCATCTCCGAGATGGGGAAGCAGGTGCTCGAAGAGGAGACAGGGTTGACCCTTAAGGACCTGGAAGCCCACGCGGAGGAGGTCTACGAGGACGATGACCTGTTCGCCCCCCCAGCGTCCGGTTCGCACCACTTCGATGCGATGATCATCTGCCCTTGCACCCAGTCCACGCTAGCGAAGATCGCGGCGGGCATCGCCGACACGCTCATCACTCGCGCCGCCTCGGTCACGCTGAAGGAAGGGAGGAGACTGATCATCGTGCCTAGAGAGACGCCGCTCAACGTCATCATGCTGGAGAACGAGCTGCGTCTTGCAAGGGCGGGGGCGGTCATCCTACCAGCATCCCCGGCGTTCTACAGCGAGCCTCGTTCAATCGACGATATGTTGAACTTCGTGGTCGGCAAGATCCTGGACCAATTGGGCCAGAGGCACGATCTGTTCAAGCGATGGGAATGACAGGCGGTGCACCGTGCGTCCGCCGAGAGGACCGGTGAGGTGCCGATGACGCGCCATAGGCACCTCACAGACCAGGGCAGCCGTTATCACCCTGTCGGAGATGGGATGTGAGGAGATGCTCCGGGCGAATGGTTGCGCGGAAACCGGTCACCGTCGATAGCGGCCCGATGTCACCTCACCCCAATGCATCGCCGCATCCATGGTGAGATTGGCTCGGCGGAGCGGTACGCTGCCCTTGCCACCGCTTGAGATCCCACGACCTGGCTGGACAGCCTCATTCCACATAGATGGCCGGGCGGCGAGGCTGGGCGGCCCGCGCCTTCTTCTGCGGGTCCGGGGCCGAGGCATCATCCGCGGAGTACACCTCGACCGTGGCGCCGACCTCCTTGGACAGGAATGCCGCCGATTCAGTGAGGTATGAGAGCTCATCCACTTCAATGGACAGGCGCTTCCTCTCGCCATCGGCGCGCCTCATCAGATCCTCGGCGATCTTCCTTGCGAATTCGGCCGCTTCCTTACCCCGGCGCTTCAAATCGTCACGGGACATCACCGCCTTGGTGAGGGCAGGTATGGTCAGTTGTCCGCCGCTTGCCAGCTCAAGGCCGATGGAAAGTACGTCCCTCTTCCACTCCGGAGCGGTGTACAGTATCACCCTCTTGGGCGATATGCCCGTCACCCGCAGGATCTCGTTTATGTCGGACATGACGTTGACAAGGTAGGTTTCGGCAACCTCGGCGTAACTGTCGATCAGCTCGTTGTCCGGCTCCGGATAGGGGGCGATGGAGACGAAGCCTTTCTCCCCAAGGCCTTCCCAGAGTTCCTCGGCTATGTGAGGCGTTATCGGCGCCATCATGCGTATCCACATGCTGAGCACCTTGGCCACGGTGCCGGAGTTGTTGCCCCCGCGCCGCATATACCATCGAACGTCGGCAAGCGTCTCGAAATAGGTCTCGTTGGCCATGCGCCTGAGGTCATAATCGTTCATGGCCTCGGCTATGGTCCCCGCGCGGTTGTTCATCCGAGAGATGAGCCATTTGTCGATGGTCTTGCTCTCCGTTCCGGTGAGGCCCTTCATTTCTTCGATGGTGCGCATTATTCGCTCGATGCGGGAGGCGTAGTTCTCGACGACGCCCTCGTCCCACTCCACATCCGCGAAGGGGGCGGCTATGTGCGCATAGTATAGGCGGAGAGCGTCGACGCCAAATCGTTCAGCTGCATCGGGGATGGGTTCCGCTCCTCCCTTGGACTTGGATATCTTCCCTAGCTTCCCTGTGATATACCAGTTCACGAAGATCCCGCGGGGCCAGAACTCAGGCGGCAGGATGGCCACATGGTTCTTCAGGAACGCCGGGAAGTGGACGGTCATGTGCTCCTTCCCGCCGAGGTTGATGTCCAGCGGGTAGAAGTATCTCACATCGTCCCGGATGCGGCTTAGGAGGCTTTCGTCGATGCCTGTGGCGGCCGCGACGTCCGGAACTGCGCCCTTCCCCAGGAAGACCAGGTCGAAGAACTCCTCGGTCAGCTGCTCCGGCCTTATCTGGCCGGAGTTGCAATAGTTCGATATGGTGTAATAGATGGGATATAGCGTGGAGTCGGAGATGGCCTCGATGATCCACTTGGGGTCGAACGGGAACGGCGTCCCCAGCCAGTTACCCTGACGGACGCATGCCCTCTCACGGAACCAGTCCAGGATGCCTTGGACGTTGGTGTAGAACTCCGGCGGGATGATGTGCATGGTCTTGCAATGAGCCTTGGTGGCTTCCGTCAGGGCTACGTTGCCATAGTCGATGAACCACTGATCGGGGACCTTCTTGATGACCACGGGCTTCCCGCAGCGGCACACGACCTCCTCGGACAGGTCATAGAACACCTCGGCCTCGCCGTTCTCGATCATCATCTTCTTTATGAGTTCCTTCGCCTCATCCACGCGAAGGCCGGCGAACTCCGCGCATGTCTCGTTCATGCGACCGGTGTGAAAGCCATCCTTGTAAATCTGCTTCTTGGCCTCGTTCAGCCGGGGATCGTCCCCTTCGGTGATGCCCATCCTCTCGATCATCTCCACGGCAGGCATCGGACCATATCCCTTGGTGTTGATGATCGGGATGGGCTTGATGGCCCTGACCTTCTCGGGGTCGAGGCCATAGCGAGCCATGGCCTGTTCGTCCCTTTGCAGCAGCAATAGCGCCATCCAGTCGTCCGGGGCGTCCGACGGCACCGAGGTGACGAGACCGGTTCCCACCTCTGGCTTGGCGAATGTCGCTGGCAGCACCGGGATGGGACGGTGTATGACGGGCGCCACGGCCTCCTTCCCGACGAGTTCGCTGCCCTTCACCGTTCCGATGAGCTCCAGGCCATCCTTCTGATAGATCATCTTCTCATAGGACGGCCGGCTGATGACCCATGTCTCATCACCGCGGCGGACCTTGACATATTCAACATCAGGGTTCACCCAGAAGTTTGTCTGCCCATATACCGTCTCGGGACGGAGGGTCGCGGCGACCAAAAACATGTCTCCGTATTTGAACTTGAGAAGCGTGTATTCAGTGGTCTCCGCGCTGCCGCCCTTGGAGAGGTCCGTCTCGGACGCGTCGATGGCCACAGGACCGCACTCGACGCAGGCCGGGGCGAAGTATGGCTTCTGGATAAGAAGTCCAGCGTCGTTCAGCTTGCGGAACTGCCATTGAATGAACATCTGGTAATCGGGATTAGTGGTGCTGGTGAACCTCCGCCAGTCGGCCAGGAAGCCGAAGCGGCGCCAATACTGGTCCTGATACACCTGATTGAAGAAGTTGACCACATCCATCGGCTCGGTCAGGTTGGGGATCATGTCCTCCGGGCAGCCGTTGGCGATAAGGTATTCGATCGTCTTCGGGTCGTGCGCCTTGATGCGCTTCGCCAGCGATATCGCGCCGTTGCCCGTGGCATGGGTTCCCAGGGGGAACATCACGTTGAACCCGCACATGCGCTTGTATCGACCGATGGCATCGACATAGGTGTAGCCGCGCATATGGCCGACGTGAAGATAACCAGTCAAACCTGGGTATGCAAATATGATCATGAACTTGGGACGGTTGTCTCTCTCTGCCTCATTGATCTTGGCGGCGTACCATTTCGCCTGCCACTTGGCCTCTATCTCTGTTGTCCAAGTCGACATTTGCACACCTTGAATGCCTCGGTAATGATTAATGATATTAATAGGATGTTTTCGCCGAGGGGCGTGGAACCCCATCATGCCTCTTGGAATGCATGTGTCTCGTTGTCATAACGAGCATGCTCGGCCCGTATGACATGCAGGGTCCGACATTGGTCCGAGGGGGAAGCATCAATATTAAACTATGCTGGCGGATACATATCTGGCCTGATCAATCTATTGGAATCGAAATAGATATGACAATATATGACAAATGACATATTTTTAAATACATTGTATGACATTACACACATACCGCCTCGAGCAAGGGATGTACAATGGATGGAGAGAGAATCTCGTTGCGGCTTGAGCCGGATGACCTTCGGATGCTTGATAGCTTCCTAAAGGATCACCCCGAGTACTCCAACAGGTCGCACCTGGCTCGTCTCGCCATACGTGCCTTCATAGAACAGAACGGGGCATCGAAGGACATCGATATGACCACACAGTCCTCCAAGGAGACTGCTGTGACGGTCGAGGTGCCCGCCCTGGCATACATGACCATCAAGGACTTCATACGGGCAGGGGTTTACAACTCCATGGAGGACGCGGTGGTCGAATGCCTGCGGGAGAAGTTCATCACCAAGGAGGTCAAGGAAAGGATCCTGCGTCAGCAGGCGGAATCCGTACGAACCGTCGAGGTGTTGGACAGGTAAAGAAGGCTCTGTCGGCCTGTGTAAGGCCAGGCCGATAGGGATGGGATGCACTGTCTTACTCACAAACGTCTTCAGCGCAAACGATCTGGGTAGGGGATGATGATGCAGGGCATTGGAATGGAGCAGATAATCTCGGACCTGAGCAAGAGCCTCATGGATCCGAAGATATCCGTCGTCGGGTGCGGAGGTGCAGGTAACAACATAGTGAACAGCCTATATTGGAGCAACAAGAACGTTCACACGGTGGCTATCAACACCGATGAGACGAAGTTGCAGGAGATCGATGTTCACACAAAGATCCAGATAGGCACCGATGTTACCTTCGGCAAGAGCGCGAACGGATTCCCCGATGTAGGGGAGACTTGTGCTGAACTTGCTCGCGGCGTCATATCCAAGGTCCTCAAGGACAGCGATATAGTGTTCATCGTTGCCGGAATGGGCGGCGGGACCGGTACAGGGGCCGCTCCAGTGGTCGCCGACATCGCTCGCGAACTCGACGTGATCACCTTTGCCATCGCCATCTACCCGTTCTCTCATGAGGGCGGCCGCAGGGAGGTCGCCAAGGAGGGAGTCCGCAGGTTGAAGCAGGCGACCCCCAACGTCATCGTCCTCGAGAACGATCACCTGCTCGATCTTGTCGGCGACTGCACCATCTCCGAAAGCTTCGGAGTGATCGACCGCTCCATCAGCAGCATCATCAGCTCACTGAGCGAAAGGATCGTTCGAGAGCTGCAGGATCAGATACGCTACGAGGTATCGGAAGCGCTTATGGAGATGGACATGGGTCGAACGTCCAAGCCTGCCCCCATGGCGGTTCCGGAGGTTCTCCGGGCCAAATCGGTGGCTGCCGACATGGAGATGCCTTTTATACCGAGCATCGCACCTCAACTCTACACTCGCTGAGGGAATGGGCGTGGAGGGTGCTCCTCCCGCCCCCCTCCGACCCTTTTTTTGCCAAACATTAACTTCCAACTCGATCATCCCTTGAACGATGAAGGTCGGTCTCCTCATCAATCCCATAGCTGGAATGGGCGGATCCGTGGGCCTGAAGGGCACCGATTCCACCGAGATACTGGAGGAAGCCATCCGCCGCGGCGCCGCCCCCATGGCGGCCAGACGGACGGTCGAGGCCCTTAGGTCCGCAGGGGACCTGGATGCATACGAGTTCTACACCGCCGGCGGTGGGATGGGCGAGGACGTGCTGAAGGAACTCGCCAAGGGCATGATCATCACTTACACTCCAAGGGGGCCGACCACGAAGGAGGATACCCAAAGGGCGGCCAGGTCGCTCATGGACTCGGGCATCGATGTCTTGATGTTCACAGGGGGAGACGGGACTGCCCGGGATGTGATGGACGCCATCGGCGATGCCGTCCCGGTCATCGGCGTGCCGTCGGGGGTCAAGATGCATTCGGGCGTGTTCGCGAACACGCCGCGGGATGCCGGCCTCCTGCTGAGACGGCTGCGGGTGGAGGGGCTGCCCTCCAGGATGGCCGAGGTCATGGACATAGACGAGGCCGAGTTCCGCGAAGGGCGGCTCAGCGCCCGCCTGTACGGCCATATGAGGACTCCCGAGGACCCGGGCCTGATCCAGCCGTTCAAGCTGGTGGTGGGCGGCGGCACCGATGACGAGCATAAGGAGGCGATCGCGCGCTACATCGCCGAGAACGTTCGGCCCGGTACACTATACATCCTTGGACCGGGGACCACGATGGGCGCCATAGGGAAGGAGCTGGGCATCGACAAGACGTTGCTGGGGGTCGATGCGTTCAAGGATGGCGTCCAGGTAGCCAAGGATGCGGACGAGAGGGAGCTTCTCGATCTTCTGGAGAAGGAAGGGGGGGCGAGGATAATCGTCACGCCGATAGGCGCTCAAGGATTCATCTTCGGTCGGGGGAACCAGCAGATCTCCCCCCGCATCATACGGCGCGTGGGGTTGCGGAACGTCATCGTCGTGGCCACGCCTATGAAGATGAGGGACACGAAGAGATTGCGGGTGGATACCGGAGATCCTCGACTGGACGAGGAGCTGCGCGGCTATGGAAAGGTTGTCATCGGCTACGGAAGGCAGCTGGTGACGCCGATAGAGTGAGGGTCATTCGCCCCTCACCTCCTCATACCCCAGCTCGAACGCCCTTACGTTGACGTCCTTGGCCTTGGCCGGCACGGCCTCCAGCAATGCGTCCAGTACGCGCTGCTTCGATAAGGGGAAGCCTTTCACGGCGGTCATTGCGCCGATGAGCACGGCATTGGCGGTGATGGCCCTTCCAGCCTCGACCGCCCTGGCCGTGGCATCCACCGCCACCACATGGTCGTTGACGGAACGGAGGGCGGCAAGGATGTCGTCGAGCGGGGGATATCCTCCCTGACCGATGGAGACGCTGATGGGGATGACTGGCGAGGTGTTGGTGATGATCCAGCTGTCCCGATCTACCGAGGTCACGTTCCGCAGCGTTTCGGCCGGTTCGAAGCCCAGGAGGAGGTCCGCGCCCCCCTTCGGTATCAAGGGAGAGAGGATGTCCTGACCCATGCGCACCGAGCACTGCACGCTGCCGCCCCGCTGCGCCATCCCATGCACTTCCGACATCGCCACCTCCAGGCCATCCGCCACCGCGGCGTTGCCCAGGACCGTGGATGCCAGCAGCACTCCTTGGCCGCCCACGCCCACCAGCTGTATGTTGTACTTCATTCCCTCACCCCTATGGCGTCCTTGGGGCAGACCTGCGCACATATCCCGCATCCGATACACATGGTCACATCGATCCTGACGTCCTTCCCGTCCTTGCTGATGGCGGGACATGACAGTCGGGAGACGCAGGTGTAGCACCTGACGCATCTGTCCCGATCGATCCCGTAGGTCGATCGCTTGAGCTTCCCCTCCTTGCGCTCCGCAAGCGGGCAGGGATGCTCGGCGATGATGACGGACAAGGAACCGCTCTCGACCGCTTCCTTGATGGCTTCGGTCGTCGTCTCGAGATCGTAGGGGTCGACCGTCCTCACGTTCTCGACCCCGCATGCCCTGACGATGGGCTCAAGCGGGATGGACGGGGTCTCAACCCCTCCATGCTCCCTTCCCACGCCAGGATTGGGCTGGTGCCCCGTCATGGCGGTCGTACGGTTGTCGAGAATGACCAGAACGAACTTGTGGTCGTTGTAGACGGCGTTGATGAGCGGAGGTATGCCGGCATGGAAGAACGTGGAATCGCCGATGAACGCGATGACGTTCTGATCGGTGACCTGTGAGAACCCGCCAGCCGCGCCTACGCTCGATCCCATGCATAGGGTGAGATCGGCACACTGCATGGGCGGCTGGACGCCGAGGGTGTAGCAGCCGATGTCGGTGGAATAGATGGCGCCCTTGGACCCCACGGCCTTCTTTGCCGCATAATATGTGGCGCGATGAGGGCATCCGGCGCACAGCACCGGAGGGCGGGGCGGCAGAGGAAGGTCGGGCTGCTCGGCCGGGGTGCTTTCAGGCCTCACGGGCAGGATGTCCTTGAGCGAGAGGATGAGGTCGGGGGAGTACTCGAAAGCGCGGGGCAGATGGCCTGTGCGCTTGCCCAGTATCTCGACGTTGATGTGATGTTGCTGCGCGATGCGGCGTACCTCATCCTCCAGGTAAGGCTCCAGCTCCTCAAGGATGACCACGCGCTCCTTGCCGGCCAGGAACCTGCGGACCTTCTCCTCCGGTACGGGATTGGTGAACCCCAGCTTCAGTATCTCCACGTCCTTGAGCCATTCGCGTGCATAGGTGTACGCGACGCCGCTTGCGATCACCCCTATCCTGGAGCTCGTGCCGAACACGCAGTTCAGCAAGGAGCTCTCGGAGAGCTTGAGGGCGTGCTCCATGCGTTTCAGCTGCTCCACGCGAAGCGCCCTTGCATTTGCCGGGACGGTAACGAACCTCCTGGGATCCTTCTCGAAAACGCCTTTCGCCACCGGGCGGGGCGGCTTGTGAAGGTCCACTGCCCCGCGGGCATGGTTCACACGAGTGGTGGTCCTCAACAGGACCGGAACGGATAGGAGTTCGGAGAGGCGGTACGCTTCGAGCACCATGTCGCGAGCCTCGGCGGGGCTGGAAGGCTCCAGCATCGGCAGGAGGCCCAGCTTCGCATAGTAACGGTTATCTTGCTCGCTCTGGGAGCTGTGGCATGAAGGGTCGTCGGCCGTCATCACCACCATGCCCGCCCTCACGCCCGTGTAGGCGAGCGTCATGAGGGCGTCGCTGGCAACGTTCAGTCCTACATGCTTCATGAACGCGAACGACCGAACGCCGGATATGGCGGCCGCTCCGGCCACTTCCAGGGCCACCTTCTCATTGACCGAGTACTCGAAGTACATCCCCGCCGTGGCGGCGATGTTCTCCAGCACCTTTCCGACCTCCGAGGACGGGGTCCCCGGATAGGTCGCTGCCAGTCCCACGCCGGCCTCTATCAGCCCTCGGGCGATGGCTTCGTTGCCCAGTAATAGAAGTCTCCCGCTGTCTGCCAGCAGCCTTTCCAACTCTTCACTTCCTACCCGCCTCCACCTTGGCCTTCAGCACTTCCAGCTCACCGACGATGAGATCCTGTATCTCGGCGACCTGCGCCGGAGTGAGGTGCTTGAAACGCCCCTGGAGGCGAAGATAGTGCTCAACCGGCTTCAGGTTTTTAATCTCTTTGGTGAAACGATACTGGCCATCCCGATATTCGTAGAGGGGGAACATGCCGGTGCGGGTGGCGAGGGAGGCGGCCTCGATGGTCTTGGAGGGGTCCATCCTCCAGCCGGAAGGGCATGGCGATAGTATGTGCAGGAACTTGGGCCCTCGTATGGACTTGGCCGTCCTGACCCGCTCGATCAGGTCCTCGGGGTATGCGATGTTTGCCGTGGCGCCGTACACGATACCGTTCTCGACCATCATCTCGAGGATGCGTTTCTTTCCCCTGCGGCATGCCATCTCCTTGCCGGCGGGCGTGGTGGTCGTCCACGCACCGCACGGGGTGGCCCCCGAACACTGCACCCCGGTGTTCATGTATGCCTCGTTGTCGTACATCACGTACAGGAAGTCTGTGCCCCTGTCGACGGCCCCTGACAACGACTGCAGTCCGATGTCCACCGTGCCGCCGTCCCCGGCCCAGCCGACCACCGTCACATCGTCGAGCCCTTTGACGTCCAGCGCGGCGCGTATGCCTGAAGAGGTGGCGCCTGTGCATTCGAAGGCATGGTCGATCATCGGCACCCGGAGCGAGTATCGAGGCCACACTCCAGGTATGACGGCGCAGCAGCCTGCCGGGATGTTGATCACCGTCCTCGGCCCCAGCGCCTTGAGCAGCATGCGCATCGCTATGGGTTCGCCGCAACCGGGGCAGGCGCTATGTCCCGGATACATGAGCTCCTCATGAGGTATGGTGAACCTTCCCTTCCTTTCGCCGTCCGACATCTCACCACCTCCCGGAACCGTCCTTCAGACCGACCCATTCGACCTTCCTGTCCAGGCCGCGCTCGGCCACCTCCAGCATGTCACGGAAGATCCATTCCATATGCGCGGCCGTCACGTCCCTTCCGCCCAGCCCCCCGATGTAGTTCTTCACGATGCTGTCCGTACCGTGCAGGGCGGACCGGACCTCATTGAACATCGCCCCCCCATCGCCAAAGGTATAGCTTCGATCGAAAACCCCGACCATCTTCCTGGAGCCCAGCCTTGAGATCTCCTCCGACGGGAACGGTCTGAAGACCCGGATGCGCGCCACCCCGACCCTGGCGCCCTCCTCCCGGAGACGATCCGCGACCTCCTTGGCCGTTCCAGCGGCCGAGCCGGCGACGACGAGAACGGCGTCCGCGTCTTCGGTCCCATACTCTTCGACCAGGCCGCCATAGCCTCGCCCGAAGATCCTGCTGAACTCCTTGTCCGCCTGTTTGATCCGCTCCTTCGCACCCTCCATGTCCGCTGCGATGCGGTAGCGGAACTCCATCCACCAATCCGGCATTATCAAGCCGCCGAGGCGAGCAGGTCTTTCCATGTCCAGTTTCACCGGGGGATCGAACCGGGGGAGATACTCGTCCACCAATCTCTGGTCGGGAATGTCGACTGCATCCACGGTATGGGTGAGGATGAATCCGTCGACCACCACCATGGCCGGTAGCATGACCGAGGGATCCTCCGCTACCCGGTAGGCCATGAGGACGGTGTCCAACACCTCCTGGTTGTTCTCGCAGAAGAACTGCATCCAGCCCACGTCCCGCTCGGCGATGACGTCCATATGTTCACCCCATATGTTCCACGGCCCGCCTATGGTGCGGGCCGCCACGGGCATGACTATGGGGCGCCTGACGCCAGACGCCCACATGAGTACCTCATGCATGAGGGCGAGCCCGTGGGACGATGTCGCCGTGAAGGTCCTCGCTCCAACGTATGATGCCCCTATCAGGGCGGACATGGCCGAATGCTCGCTCTCCATCAGTAGGAAGCGGGCGTTCAGCTCCCCGCGTGACACCATCTCGGCCAACTTCTCCGAGATCGTGGTCTGCGGAGTGATCGGATATACGGCGGCGACCTCCACCCGGGCGAGCTTGGCGGCGAGGGCGGCGGCATGATTGGCGGTGATGGCGTCTATCATAGCGGCTCCCTCTCCATCGTGATGGCGCCGGGGCGGCATTCGTTGGCGCATATACCACAGCCCTTGCAATGAAGCAGGTCCACCGACGGGTAGTCGCCCTCCTCTCGCACGATCATGCTGAGGTCCGGGCAGAACTTCCAGCAAGAGTAGCACAGCACGCACTTCTCCGCATCGATGACGGGCCTGAAGGTCCTCCACGTACCGGTGTGCATATCCTCCGTCGTCCGCGTGGTCACCTGGACGGGAGGCAGGTCGCGATATGTCCTATACGTTCATCTCACCCCCCGCTCGTAGGTCTCGAGGGCCGCTTGGGCGTTCTCCTCCTTCCTGGCCGGCGCCATGTATCTTATGGCGTCCAACACGGCATCGATGGGGATGATGTCGCACTGCCTGGCCAGGCCTCCAAGGATGGCGGTGTTGACTATCGGCGCCGAGGGAGACCCTAGATGATGCGTCAGGGCGATGGATGTCGCATCCACGGTCGCCAGCCGACGATCGGTGGGCAGCCCCAGTTCCTCCGCCTTATGCGGGGAGTTCACCAGGACCGTCCCGTCCTCCTTCAGGCCCGACAGGACGTCGGTCAGGCGTATCAGCGCTTGATCCAGGACAACCACGTGGTCGGGTTCGTATATGCCCGTATGAAGCCGGATGGGGCGTCGATCGATACGACAGAACGCCGTAACCGGAGAACCTTTACGCTCGACGCCGAAGAATGGAAACGCGGAGGCGCTCAACCCCTCCATGATGGCGGCCCTGGCCAAGATCTCCGAGGCCAGCACCGCCCCTTGTCCTCCTCTCCCGTGGAATCTGATCTCTATCAAATGACCTTCCCCCCTATCCGTCCTGATCCCCACATCAGAACGTATGCTGGAACGTTACCACTTGAGGAGGAATTATTTAAGGTATGCGATTTTTCCAATGAGAAAGGATAATTATTGCACCGATGCATCGTGGATGCGATGGATATTGCCAGCCTTTCCTTCAGGACGTTCGCTCACGCCACTGAGGATGATGAAAGAGTGGAGCAGGCGCTAAGGTTCGCATCAGGGGCCGATGATGTCGAGAGGAGTCGGAGCGAGGGCTATCACGGCAACCCGATCACGGTGATGGAGGCCAAGATAACCCGTTCCAGGGAGATACGTGACTTCTTCGCGTCCCTCGACACGAATGACGTCCGGAAGCTCCTGGATACGCTGGAGCTTAGGGTCGATGAGGAATCGATGTTCTTCCTCCGGTTGGACAAACAGGAGGCGTACCAGGGGCGCATCGTATTGGGAAGGGGCGACGACGTCATATCGGTCCGCGGGAAGGTTAAATCGTATCCTCAAAGCAGGGAGAACGCCATCAATGCGATGAGGGACTTCCTGAGCAATGAGCTGGAGAGGCGGTCCCGCAAGGGTTGATCCCCATCAGGGCATTGGCCCAGGTGTCCGTCTTGCGCACTGGGCATCGCTTATGCAGGGTCCCTGATAGACCTCAATGATGTGTCGGTTCGAACTCCCCGCATTCACTCGCCTGGGGGGAAAACGATTTGACCGCTCCGACCAATCTCTGTACATCGAACGGTACGGGGCGATGGGCAGCATGCCAAGGGTCATTCATTTCGAGATCCCTGCAGAGGATCCAGAGAGGGCGGTGGAGTTCTACAAGAAGGTGTTCGGCTGGAAGATCGACAAGTGGGAAGGTCCTATCGACTACTGGCTTGTGATGACGGGGGAGAACGATGAACCCGGGATAAATGGCGCGATCCACGATAACAAGAACTTCAAATCGGTCGTCAACACGGTCGCAGTAGACTCCATCGATGAACAGCTGGAGAAGGTGAGGCAGGCCGGAGGGAAGGTGCTCATACCGAAGGGGTCGGTGAAAGGGCTAGGATACGTGGCCTTCGCCGAGGACACCGAAGGGAACGCCTTCGGGATGCTGCAGAGAGATCCCACCGTCGAGTAGACACCTTCGACGTGAACTATGGAATGACGGTTTATCGGTGGAGCGTACGTCACGTCGTCTGAACGGGCTCTTTCATCGGATGCCGACGAAGAGGAAAGCCTATCAGATTCCCGGTCGGTGGTGAACGAATGGGCCAGATAGATGAGACGAAGGTCATTCCATGCTAAGTGCACTTGCCTAAAGTAACTCAGGCCACTGAGGACAGACCCATCACCCTGTCATGCGTGGCAACGCTCAAATACCGAACCGAGTATCATCTGGCAGAGCAGGGGTAGCCAAGCTTGGCCAACGGCGCAGGACTTAGGATCCTGTCCTTAGTGGTCCGTGCGTTCAAATCGCACCCCCTGCACCACTGCCATTTCATCGATCACTGCAAGGCCAGCGGCCAGATGCATGATGTTCAGGGCATTGATGCCTGACAAAAAAGTACGATGTCCGCCCATAGAAATGGCCTTTGAAAAGTGGTTTTTGAAGGGGTTAGGTCGACCTTTTCATCAGGAGGATGAAAGGTCCTTTTCGACTATAACCCCACCAGAGGGCATGTACAGGATGCTCACGACCTTGTCATTCCCTACATCCTGCTTGAGTATGTAGAGATAGTCGCCCTGGCTTACCGTTCCGTCCCCGGTGTTGTCGACGAAGTAGACGGTCCCTGCTACAAGGCCGCCGCCCTTATATTCGGTCAGAGCGAGTGGGCCGTCGACGAGGCCGCCGACATTTAGATTGCTGAACTTCGTGCTTGGACTGAACACGCTAAGGGTCAGCTTGTATACTTCCACATCCTCGATCGTGATCTCTTCAACATTGGTTACCTGTCCAGTGGGTGTGACGGCAGTATCGCCACCAAGACCCATGACCATCACGTACAACACCGCAGCAAGTACGACGGTGATTGCGACCATAAGGATTGTCGCTATGACCGGCGACACGCCCTTACGGTCTCTCCAATGCCTCTTCCTCATCATACTCATTCTCCTTCGAGGCCATCCCCACTGGGCTTGATAATGTTGGGAATATAAAAAAGATTTCTAAAAGAATTTAATTGTCGAACTATAGGTATCGGGGGGTGGGCGGGCAGATGAAGAGAAGATTGAACAGAGGACTTGGATCCACCCTGCCCTATCAGACATTAATATCTATGTATTTTAACAAATCGATATCAATATTGGTATCGCGCCGGGCAAGGAAGGCTAAGGAAGGCTAACATTGCCAGCAAGCGTTGGAACGTTAATGTTCGTTGAAACGTGATGTGGAACGATGATCGTTACTCGAATGCTAAACATTCCAGGATCGATGTCATGGCTAACCTACATGACGCCTTGGAGGACATGGTTTCAGTGGAAAGATAATAATGTGTTCACTGCGATTTACAAGACGGTAATGGAACATGAGCGATCACGACAATGAAGGTAAACAGGGGAAGAAGGAAGACCTGAGCGCCAAGGTGTTCAGGCTCCAGGACCTCATCTCATATCAGGAAGGTACCGTGGCGAGCAGGATGCTCATCAACAAGAAGGTGGGGACCATCACCGTGTTCTCGTTCGACGAGGGCGAGGGGCTATCCGAACATACCGCACCTTACGATGCGCTCGTGACCATCCTCGATGGAAGAAGCGAGATATGGGTGGCTGGTGAGACCTTTCAGCTAAAGGAGGGAGAATCCATCATCCTCCCGGCCAATAAGCCGCATGCCCTGAGCGCCATCACCAGGTTCAAGATGATGCTCACGATGATAAGGGATTGAACATGGGCTCTGAAGACAAGGAAGGCAGCTACTGCACCATCTGCGGTGGCATCTCTCCGGCGAAGATCACTACCAAGCAGATCGAGATAGATGGGAAGCTCATCGGCATCGATGGGATAGATGAGATCATCTCCGAGGTGAGGGGGTTGGGCCTTTCCGATGATGCCGCCACCATTGAAGAGCTGTTGAAGAGAGTGAAGAAATCGAACTATGTTCCCTCCAGCAAGTCGAAGGAATATGGCGAAGCATTGCTGAAGGAATACAAGGACAAGGGTTGAAATTGTTCAGCGGATGTCCCGGTTCTGCCAACCTTCGTACTCCGACGCTATCGATCAGGAAGTGTCCCGAATGTGGCCAAGATGTCGAGGTGTTCTCGAGCGATGTCAAGGTAGCTTGTGATAACTGTGGCTTCACCATCTACAACGAGATATCCGGCTGCGTGAGATGGTGCAAACATGCCAAGGAGTGCCTCGGCGAGGAGCAGTATAATAGGCTCATCAAGGAAGGAGAACGATAGTCTCCACCACGGCCAAACCCTTTCCTCTTTTCAATGAACGATTAGCTGTACGACCAGACTTCGCCACCGGAGATGTTTGCGGGGCGAACGGTCAACGGCCAGGAATCCTGTCACCTGCCCGTGATCTACGAGATCTCAGGCGACATGTGACGGTGTTACCAGGTCATGTCAAACACTTTGAAATATGGGCGGAGACCAAGAAATAGCGATCGATATGACTTCAAGGAGCGAGATGCTTCTAGAGAATGTTCGGCATGTAAATCCCGACACCCTCCAGAGAAGTCCAGCATACTCTCAGGTGGTGGAGGTCACCGAGCCCGCCAGGACCATTTACATCAGCGGGCAGAACGCGGTGGACAGGGTCGGGAACATCGTTGGGATCGGGGACATTGGAAAGCAGGCCGAGCAGATAATGAGGAACCTCAGGGTTGCCCTCCATGCGGTCGACGCCGATCTGGAGCACGTGGTCAAATTCACCATCTTCATCGTCCAGGGCCAACCCCTCGAGCCGGCCTATGAGGCGTATCTGCGCGCCTGGGGCAATAGGAGCAATCCCCCCACGGTCACGGCCGCCTACGTTGCCGGCCTGGCCCGTCCAGAGGCCCTCTTGGAGATCGATGCCATAGCGGTGGCTCCGCTATGATCTAGAAAAGCGTTTCATGAACGGGGGGACGATGCGAGAACGCCTATCATATATATCGAGACCTGGCAGTTAGGTACGATGAGGTGGAGGTCCGCTCTCGCCATCGTCATCCTTCTCCTGACAGCGGTGCTAGCGGCTGCAATCTTGGCCGACATGGTCAGTCTCGGCACGTTCATCGGCCCTTACCGTCTCGCTCATTGGGCAGGTTGGATCGGAGCGCTGTTCGTGGCGATCTATGCGCCGGCATATCATTTCCTGAAGCGTGCTTGGCCCAAACGTGCGAAGTTGCTGCTCGACATTCATTCGTTCGGCTTCCTACTGGCCTTCCTGCTCATCACACTGCATATCGCCAGCCAGCTGAGCCGGCCTCCCCAGTCCTATCCCGTTCTGGGGGAAGGCATCGCCCTCTTCATCACCATGGTGCTCCTGGTAGCGACCGGCATGATGCAGAGGTTCGCCGCTTCAAGGTTGGGGTCAAAAGGATGGTATACGTCCAGGACGAACCAGACGGTGCATGTGAGCCTGCTTTCGGCGTTCTACATCATCATCGTCGTCCATGTGCTCCTTGGCCTTGGACTGATCTAGATGGATGGATGGGTTTGATGGCCGATCCAAAGGTATCGGCCGTTGGTTCGAGTGACGAGCGAGGTCATCAAAGGATCTTGGCGCCTGCATCGGGGCCGGACTTGCAGTCGTAGACCCCGGTCACCTTCATCACGATGAGCTGATTGCACACCAGCTTCTTGTCCTCCATGACCTTCTGCTTCATGTTCTCGTAATCCGGACCCTCGTTGACCAATGTGACATCGCCCTTGATCTTCAGGCAGCCCTTGGTCTGTGGGCCCCATACGTAGATGCAAGCACGCGGGTTCTCTCGGAGGTTCTTCTCCGTGGCCTTCATGAACTGGTTGCCTATCCACAGGGTCTCGGGGTCCATCACGTACAGGACCCCGACGGGGACGACGTTGGGCTCGCCGTCGGCAGAAGCAGTGGCAAGAGGCATCACCCTGGTGGCCTTGATCATCTCTATCATTTCGGACGTCAGCTTGACCATGATACGTCATTGTCAAGATGATTATATGTTAATTGAGGCATCTAACCGATCCAGTTCCAGGCCAGCATCTAGATGGGTGGACCGGCTGGTATCGATCGGTACGCGTTATTTTATACCTGGTAATGAATTGGAGAAAGTATACACGGATAGGATCCGTGGAACCAACCAATAGGTAATCGTAATGAACGAGAGAAGAGGCGGATATAGGCGCGACGAGCCGCGCGAGATGCACCCAGCGACTTGCTCCGATTGCGGAGCTGAGACCACTGTTCCTTTCAAGCCAACCGAGGGCAGGCCGGTCTACTGCAGGGAATGCTACCAGAAGCACAGGCCAGCCCGCGAACGCAGGTACTGAACCTTGCCAACCCTTTTTATAAAACCCCTTAACCAACCCTTTTAACGACATCCTTTCTCGACATGGGTCGTCTCGACCGCCTTATCATCCATCTCGACACCAAGCGCCGCTAAAAGTTCAAATGCCTCAAATGGGGTTCTTGATGTGAGATAGGGCTGATCCCGATGTCAAGGCTCAATGAGGCGGCCACCGTCGCCATGCGAGATTGTCTAGGCCTGAGGTCAGGCGAGGAAGTTCTGATATTGACCAACTTCGAGAATCCCGATTCCTTCGAGATATCGAGGGCGTTGTTCGATGCGACGAAGGCCATGGGGGGAAAGCCCGTCATCATGGTCCAGGAGTCCAAGACCTCCGTGGACTATGCCGAGAACGTGGTCCTAAAGGCCATGGAAGCCGCCCCGGACATCATCATATCCATATCTTCATTTAAGATGGGGAAGGATCCCTACGGCGTTCACGTGGGCTACGTCGGAAAAGATGGACAAAAGTACGAACACATCTTCCATCGCTTGATGCATGGAGACCGGCGCATACGCGGCTTCTGGTCTCCGGGGGTCACCAAGGACACCTTCGAACGCACCGTGGCGGTCGACTATGCCGAGATGCGATCGATCGCTGGGAAGCTGAAGGAGGTTCTCGACTCCGGAGAGAGCGTTCGGGTCACAGCTCCCGCCGGCACCGATGTGACGTTCTCGATCAAGGGGAGAGAGGCGAAGCTTGACGATGGGGACATGAGCGCGCCGGGCTCGGGCGGCAATCTGCCCGCCGGAGAGGCCTTCATATCGCCTGCCAACGGAACGGCGGAGGGAGTGATCTGCTTCGACGGGACCATGGACCTGATCACGTCCTCCCCCATACCCGAGGTGCCGGTCAGGGTCGTCTTCAAAGATGGGTTCGTGACCGAAGTGACGGGGGACACGACAGCTGCGAAGTTGCTGGAGGTCATCAAGCTGGGAGAGATGAAGGCGAGGGAGATCGGGAACGCCGAGATGGAGCGCAATGCCCGCAACCTAGGCGAGATGGGGATCGGCATCAACTATGCAGCGCGGATGGTGGGAAACATGCTGGAGGATGAGAAGGTCGGGAAGACCGTTCATTTCGCCATCGGCATGAACTATGACAACGATGCCAAGGCATTCATCCATCAGGACTGCCTTGTGAAGGAGCCATCCGTATGGGTGGACGGTCGACAGATAATGAAGGATGGAAACATCCTCCTATGAAACCTCTTATTACTATCAATTAAGAGAATAGTATTTTATCCTCATCCCTCACAATAGCATCAAACATTACATATGTTCGGAACCGATAATAGTAACCTTCTTATAGAAGGACAAACGAATTATAATGGAGGATGAGAATGAGCCAAGAGAACACCGCTATTACATTTGAAATTTTGTCGCGAGCCATCATGAACAAGATGGGCGTGACCAGGGAGATCTCCGATGACATCTCGCTCAGGGTGCTCAACTATTTTGGGTACGATGACGAGATCATAGACAACGTCCTTGACCAGGATGACCGGAGGATGTTCTACTTCCTGCAGGACGTCGAGTTGCTGAGCACCCACTGGGAAGAGGTCGTCTTGCCCAATGGAAGGATGTGGAGGGTATTCTACTGGGCGCTGAACGTGCCAAAGATCCTGGAGTACGCCAGGCCTCGAAGGGATGAATCGGCCGTCGAGATCGGCCTTTACGATTCGCTTCCGGAGGACGTGTGGTCCCGGCAGACCGCCTGAGCGTCTGCACCTTTTTTTATATTATCTTTCATAATGTCCGTCGATACGATGGACGATGGGAGAAAGATCCTTGTCATCATCATGGATGGTCTGGGCGACCGCGCCGTGAAGAGTCTTGGCTACAAGACCCCGCTGCAGTGTGCTAATAAGCCGAATATCGATTGGTTCGCCGCGAATGGGACTTCTGGCATCATGGATGTCATCGCTCCGGGCGTTCGCCCCGGTTCCGACACCTCCCATCTGGCGATACTGGGTTATGATCCTTTCGAAGTGTACACCGGCCGAGGCCCCTTCGAGGCGGCGGGGGTGGGCCTGGTGGGAAAGGCAGGGGATGTTGCGTTCCGTTGTAACTTCGCCACCGTGGACGATAGGATGAACGTCACGGACCGACGGGCCGGGCGCATCAATGCGCCAGACACCACCGAGCTGGCGAGAACCCTTGACGGTATGAGCATCGGTGACGTGACAGCCGTCGTGAAGGAGGCGACCGAGCATCGCGCGGTCCTCATACTGAAAGGGCCTGGGCTATCTCCCTATGTCACCGACGCCGACCCGCACGCATTGAGCGTCGTGAGCGAGTCCGAACCGCTCAGGCCGGAGGCTACAAGAACGGCCGAGGCCGTCAACGAGTTCGTCCGCCGCTCCTATGAAGTGCTGAAGGACCACCCCGTGAACGAACGCAGGGTGGCCGAGGGGCTCCCCCCTGCGAACATCATGCTTCCGCGCGGGGCCGGGGTGTTCCCGGACATCCAACCGTTCCAGGAAAAGTATGGCATGTCCGCCTCGGGAGTGGCGGGCGTATCGCTCATCAAGGGCATCTGCCGCGTTTGCGGGCTGGAGGTGATAGAGAACGCCAGTTGCACAGGCGGGGTCAACACTGACATGGAGGCAAAGGCCTGCGCCGCCCTGAGGGAACTGGAACGGAAGGACTTCGTCCTGATGAACGTCAAGGCCACCGACATCAACTCCCATGATGGCGATCCACGCAGGAAGATCGAATCCATTGAGCGCCTTGACGCGATGGCGAAGATCATCAGGGAGGGCATCCCCCAGGGAACCGTGGTCGCCCTGGCCGCCGATCATTGCACCCCGGTCGAGAAGGGCGATCACTCAGGAGACCCGGTTCCGCTCACGATCTACGCGGAGGATGGTATCAAGGACGGCGTGACATCATATGACGAGGTGTCCTGCTCCCGAGGTGCCCTTGGCCGCATCAGGGGGGTCGACCTCATGCCGATCTTGATCGACAAGGCTGACAGGTCGGAGAAGTTCGGGGCCTGAGATGCGATACTGGTATTGCCCAAGGGACGATCGCATCAGGCCGATGAAGAGGTCTGCCGACGGCCGCTGCGACATCTGCCTGCAGGATTGTGTGCAGATAAGGGTGAAGCATAGCATCCATGGGTACATCATGTACGCCCTGGACATCGTCGCGGCCATCATGATCGTGCTGTACCTTGCCCACTATCAGTTCGACGCCGACTTCGCCTCCTTCGTTAGGGCGGTGAACGAGGTCGCATACATCGGGGCGATGTTCGCCCTGATATTCGTTTCCTTCATCTTCTCCGGCCTCGACATGGTACGCATGCAAGCGGAAGCGCTGAGGATCGGCCGGGAGGGGCTGGACGGAACGTGAGCATCATCGGGCAAGAGGCAAGGTCATCATCGCGTGCCATGACGCCTCCCATGTCCTGGCGCCATGTTCCCCATGCTCTCCGAGCGGTAATGCCAGCGCTCACCAGTAGGAGTACAGGTCACTGCACGCCTCTAAGATAGTGGCCAGCAGTGATGGCTCCGCACTTCCGCTTGATGCGGTTCTTCATGCCAAGGTCCCTCTTGTGAAACGCTTCCGCCACCATGGCGCACAGCTCTGGCGGTCTGCCGCGCAGGTCGAGGGCGTATGAATCTATCCCGAGACGGTCCATCTCTCCCATGAAGTCCAGCAGGAACAGGTCGGCCGAGTTGAGGATATGGGCCCAGCCATGTTCATCCCGGACCACCGGGAACCTTTTACCCATCTCATCCTTCAGAGTGCCCTCCTTCAATGTGGGGTCACGGGTGATCATCAGTTCAACGCGCCCGAACACCAGGACCTCCAATGCTCTGTCGTCGTACCTTGTCAGATCTACCAGGTCCTGGCGGGATAGTTCGACGGAGACCTGTTGCATGTCCAGTACGGGTGTCGTGAGCGAGTTGAACAGGTTGAGGAAATAAGAGCCATATGTCCTCCGATCGGCATACTTCATGGCCTGTCCCGGGGAATGTACCATGACGGCCTCGGCATCCACCTCGGGTATCCTCGGGGTTATTCGAGGCAATGAAAGCACGAACTCCTTCCCTGCCTCCAGACACATCTTTCTGGCATCCTCCACGTGGCCATCCATGTCATAGTATGCTCGATCGATGAAGGGCAGTACGGCGCGAAGGGCGCGCAGGGAGGAAATGTGAGCGGACAGCGCTGCCTTGCGGGTAGCCCTCTTGACCGTTGGAAGGGTGTATCCGCCGCGACCCTTGCCCATCGGACGTACGGATGGCAGCTGGAAGCGCGATATCATCCCCTCGATCTCTGGAAACTCGCGGTCCTTCGTCTTGTATGCCATATATTCGCCCAGCTCGAGGCGGAACGGGGATCGGACAAGGGTTCCGCCACCCTGATGCATAGGCGAACGCACCTCGAAGCCTCCGATCTTCTCATCCCCTCTATAGAATGTGATGCCGTCGCCCTCCGCCAGCGACATGGTGGGGATCCAGACCTCCCTTCCCCGGGACTGAGCGATACCGAGCGGCCGGCACCTTGATTCAGCATAGTCACGCTGCATAACGTCCGTACCGCCAAGATAGCCGCGGCTGAACCCCCTGTTGAACGCCACCTCGAGCAGTTCCCGCTCTCTCTGGGTCATCAGCTCCTCCTCCCCCCTTGCCGCCCGCTCCACCGCCGCCTTGTAAGCTTTGGTGGCGAGATATACATAGGTGGGGGAGCGGAGCCGTCCCTCGATCTTGATCGAGCCAACGCCTATGTCCATGAGGTCGGGTATGGAGTCCACGCAGAACAGGTCGGCGGGGGACAGTGTGAACGATGTCTCACCTGCCAGCGAATAGCGCTTGCGGCAGGGCTGGGCGCACATGCCCCTGTTGCCCGAACGCCCGCCCAGCATGGACGAGAACAGACATTGGCCGGAGAAGCAGTAGCATAGCGCCCCGTGGATGAACACCTCGGTGCCGATGCCGCCTTCCCTGGTGATATGCCCTATCTCCTTCAGGTCAAGCTCTCGCGCGAGGATCGCCCTCTCGGCGCCGGCCTCCCTCGCCCACCTGGCATCTTCCACCGAGTGCACGCCCATCTGCGTCGAGGCATGGATGGCTATCGGGAAGTTGTCCCTTATCATGCGCATCAAGCCCCGATCCTGGACGATGATCGCGTCCGCTTCCATGGATGAGAGATTGTCAATGTACGGGAACGCGATCGATAGTTCGGATTGCTTGACCAGGGTGTTCACTGTGACATATACCTTCACGCCTCGATCGTGCGCCGCCTTTATCGCCGCCTTGATCTCTGAGTCCGAGAAGTTCGGAGCGAACCTGCGAGCGCCGAACAGTTTCCCTCCGAGGTATACGGCGTCGGCTCCGCCAAGAAGAGCGGCCTTCAGCGAATCCTTGGAGCCTGCAGGGGCAAGCACTTCCATGGTTCAGCCAATGTGATCCCCAAGTTAAAGGTAGTGCAAGTGTGAACTTCAACGAGGATGTCTACCATCCAGCTTAGCGGCCGCCATCATCTGCCGAAGGGAGGCGAACCTCCTTCCGTGATCTTGAATATCGAGGCGTCAGGCATCTCGTATAGCTCTTGTGATATCTTCTCCTCGGTGGCATGAGTGGTCTCGGTGTCGATGCGGGCCCGTATCTCAGGCAGCAGATCTATCCGCAGATGCTCGAAACCGTCGGAGAACTCCGCCGAGGCCTCGCCATCATCCCTCAGTGTGATATTTCCCTTGCCGAGCGTGCAGCAGGAAGACATCTGGACCCCATCGGCCATGCATGAGAGGGGCCTTCGGGTCCCGCTGTGCAGCAGGGCATAGATGCGCTCGGGGAATCTCGCTCGGGCGATCACTCCCATACGATAGCCGATGACGGCATATGGCCCTAGATGACCGTGGAAACGCTTGAGGTCGATGAGTTCCTTTGGAAGTGTGGACATCGAGGGCCAAAGAACCTTTCCCGATAAGGTACTTTTCCCGGGAAAGTGTTAAAACACCTGCAAGTGCTGGAGCTGCCGTGGAGAAGGAACCGTCCTGGAAGGCCAAGAGGGCAATGTTCCTGTTCGCGTCGGTCTGGACCGCGCTCGTCATCCTGACGCCGTTCACCGTCGGTCCCGGAAGCCTGGATGACCTATCGGGAAGCGTGGGAACGATCGATAACGACTTCGACGACCTCAACATCATCGCCAAGATAGTGTATCTGATCGGCGACCTGAACTGTCATACAAAGGTCGAGAGGTCGCTAGAGCTCAATGGAAACCAGATGGCTTTCTGTGCCAGGGATGTAGGTCTATTCCTTGGTCTGAGCGTTGGAATGGCCGCAGTGATCGTTCTGGAGCCAAGGTTCAGATGGATCCTCGTGATCGCGATGGCAGCGCCCATAGTGATCGATGGCACCGCACAGCTGCTTTTCGATTATGAATCGAACTATATCTTCCGCATCATCACGGGGGCCATGGGCGGTTCGGCCGCCGCCTTGTTCCTCGGACACGTCGCCGATAGTGTTCTTAGAATAAGGTGAGAAGAGTGAGACAGGCAGGCACGGGAAGTCCTGACGGGAGGCCGCCTTTGGTTCCATTTTGGAGCACACGACTTAGGTCTTGGTGCATATGCGAGAGCGGTCTTATTCCCTACCTGTCCCGTCTGGAGTCAGCGCTACCTATGGATATATAGTTGTTGCAATCATTTCGTTGTTTCAGGAACGTTCGATTAAGAATATTTCATTGCGAATTATGAAAATCCCTTTCGATGAGCGGATTTCGCATTGAGAAGGGTCCTGATGATGTCAAAGATGGAGGGCACCTCGATTATGATCGATCGCAAGGGGTCGTGGCGAGAGGGTAAGATCGAGGGTGAGGGATTATAGAATAGTTATATATAGGCCAATGCAATCATTGAAACATCGTCCTGTTGACCGGTGGCCGACAGGCGTGATGATGTTCAGGCCGTCTTCTTGCATCCAGAATGTATGGCAAGTCGACAAATTATAAATATGGCCGCTTTCATTCGATAGATACCGAAAAGCATCATCTTTTAACCGCTTTTAAGGGTTGATGGCACATGGCTAATGGTGAGCTTAAGACGGGCACAACCACGATCGGGATCGTTTACAAAGATGGAGTTGTTATGGCCACTGAGCACAGGGCCACCATGGGCAACATCATCGCTCACAAGGATGTCCAAAAGTTGTTCAAGATCGATGACAACTTAGGCCTTACGGTCGCAGGACTTGTCGGCGATGCTCAGGTCCTAGTTCGCTACATAAAGGCAGAGGTGGAACTGTACAAGCTCAAGCGGGGCACTCAGATGTCCGTCAAGTCTGCCGCAACACTGCTGAGCAACATCATGCGCGGAGGAGGCGGCTCCTACGGGTTCTACTACGTCGGCCTCATCCTTGGCGGTATAGACTCCCAGGGCGGCCATGTATACTCCCTCGACAGCGCGGGTGGATCCATAAGGGATGACTATACCAGCACTGGTTCCGGATCCCCGTACGCCTACGGTGTGCTTGAGGACCACTATGTCAAGGACATGGAGGAGCAGGAAGCCATCGATCTGGCGATCCGCGGCCTCAATGCTGCGATGCGTCGTGACTCCGCATCCGGCGATGGTTATGCCGTCGCCGTCATCAACAAGGACGGCTTCCGCGAGCTCACCGCCGAAGAGACCCTGGAAAGGGCCGAGGCCATAGGCTTGCGGATCGGTTACGTCCGCCAGAAGTAAAACCCATTCCCAATCCCCCTTTTACTCTTATAAATAAAATAAAAGTCTAAGCAGGAATAATTCATGAGCGCTGAGAGAATTATAGAAGATGCCAAAGAGCTCATACGGAAGCTAGCGCCTTCCGATGTCGATATCACTGGCATTGATTTCGAGGGTCCTGTGGTGGTCATCTACACCAAGGACATGGACAAGTTCGCATCCAACAATGACATCGTCAGGCAGCTGGCTCAGGGGCTCCGCCGCCGGGTGGCGATACGGCCTGACCCTTCCATACTCGCCGATCCCGATATCGTGGAAAAGCGTCTCCGTGAGATAATTCCGGAGGAGGCGCAGATCACCGACATCTATTTCGACGATGATACGGGCGAGGTCACCATAGAGGCCATTGCACCAGGCATGGTCATCGGAAAGCATGGCAGCATACTCAACGAGATCAAGAAGGAGATCGGCTGGGCGCCGAAGGTCGTGCGTGCACCTCCCATCCCGTCCAAGACCGTCTCCGACATCCGCAACTATCTGAGGCAGATAAGCGATGAGCGCAAGGCGTTCCTGAAGAAGGTGGGCCGACGACTTAGTCGCCAGAGGATCGAGGGAGAGACGTGGATCAGGACCACCGGCCTGGGGGGCTATCGAGAAGTGGGTCGTTCAGCCACCCTGCTCAGCACGAGGGAGAGCAAGATCCTCATCGACTGTGGTGTCGATCCGTCCGACCGTGAGGGAGGGACCCCTTACTTCAACGCTCCCGAACTGCTGCCCCTGGACAGTATCGACGGCGTCGTCATCACTCACGCCCATTCCGATCACTGCGCGCTGCTTCCAGCACTGTACAAGTATGGTTATGATGGGCCGGTATACTGCACCCCACCTACCCGCGACCTGATGTCCCTCAACCAACTGGATTACATCAAGGTCTCGTTCGGGGAAGGGAAGAAGGCACCATACGATTCATCACATGTAAGGGAAGTGGTGGCACACTGCATACCTCTCAAGTACGGCGAGACCACCGACATCGCTCCCGACATTCGCCTGACGTTCCAGAACGCCGGTCACATTCTCGGATCGTCGGTCTGCCATTTCCATATCGGCGATGGTCTGTACAACATAGTGTTCACGGGCGACATGAAGTATGAGAGGACCTGGCTGTTCAACGCTACCGCGAACAAGTTCCCTCGGCTCGAGACCCTGTTCATCGAGGCGACCTATGGGGGATACCGCGATCATCAACCAAGCAGGACCGATGCGGCGAACAACCTGAAGGAGATCTGCGAACGCACGCTGAAGAAGGGGGGCAAGATCTTGATCCCGGTCTTCGCTGTCGGACGTTCGCAGGAGGTCATGCTCGTCCTTGAGGAGCTGATGAGGACAGGAAAGCTGCCATCCGTTCCGATATACCTGGATGGGCTCATCTGGGAGGCCACGGCGATCCATACCGCCTATCCGGAATACCTGAACTCCCAGCTGAGGACGCAGATCTTCCAGATGGGTCAGAATCCGTTCCTCTCCCCGCTGTTCAAGAGGGTGGAGACGCAGGAGATGAGAGAACGCATCTCACATGATATCGAGTCATGCATAGTGCTCTCCACCAGCGGTATGATGAACGGGGGCCCGGTGATGGAATATCTGAAGAACTGGGCGGACAACCCACAGAACACGCTCGTGTTCGTCGGCTATCAGGCCGATGGGACCATAGGGAACAAGATTCAGAGAGGTGTGAAAGAGCTAACGCTGTCCGAGAGAGGGCGTCCGGTCACGGTCAAGATGAAGATGAACATCGAAACCGCTGAAGGATTCTCGGGTCACTCCGACCGCCGGCAGCTCATGGCCTACATCGCCTCGCTGGACCCTAAGCCAGAGCGGATCATCATAGGCCATGGCGAGGAACACAAGTGCGCTGACCTGGCATCATCGCTGTACAAGAAGTTCAACGTTGAAACGCGCGCGCCCATGAACCTTGAGACCATCCGGATGAAGTGAGATCCGGCGGGGGCGATGCCCCCGTCCTTGCGGCCATGGTGAAAAATCCCGTTGAGGTAATTTTAATATCCTATTAGCCCTTGGTGGGATGGGTCTTGGAACATGAAGCGATGCGATAGATGCGGAGCCTTGAACTCCGAAGACACTGAGATCTGCAAAGAATGCGGAACTATTTTCGGAGCCCCTCCGGCACTACCCCAGGAGAACGAAGGGGAGAAGAAGGAGAATGGGTCCGAGCCGATCGCCATGACGCATGAGGCCGCTCCACCAGTGGTGGGCCCCGCCCTTCCGCCGACTCGAGAAAAGACGCCCGTGAGAAGCCTGAACCTGGCAGAACTCCTGTTCCTGGCATCCGGGCTGTTCCTGCTGTCGTCAGGATTCCAGAATCTAGGTGCGGGGATCAGCATCCTTGCGGTGCAGTTCGTCCTGCTCGGGATCGTCGCGACCTTGTTCGGATTGCTCCAGATAGCCTTCATCGTGATGCCGGACATGATGGCCAGCCTTGAGAAGATGAGAAGCACGATGACTGTGGTGATAGCCTTGACGTTCCTCATCTGGGGCACTGCAGCGGCATTCGGCCCTTCGGTAGGCGTTAGCGGTGGGTTCATCGCCTCCGCCGGCCTGGCCAGTACGCTGGGGATCATGCTCAATGAAGGCATGATCAGGTAAACCTCTTCCGATCATCCCATCTTCAGAAGAGGGAGAGCTTCGCACCCGGTCTGCCAAGGACGGCCACCCGGGAATCGCGTCTCTCCTTCAGGACCTCCATGCCCAGCTCGTTACCGAGACGATCGGAGAACTCCCCTATCATAGCGGGGGACGGCATGTTGTCGATCGTCATCCTACGCCGCGAGTCTCCGACGAACACATAGCCCTTTGGCTCTATGAACATGGGTTCCGCCTTCTCGTCCAGCTTGGCATATTCGTGCTCCCATCCGATGTTCCAGTCCTTTACCAGCGTGTGGCGTATGACAGTTCGAGTGTTCAAGGACGGAAGCAGTTCGAGAGTGCGATTCAGCCTCTCCCATCCATCGGGGATGCGGGGCACGCACAGTCTCTTATACACTTCCTCGTTGGGCGCTGCCACCGTCACGTATAGCTGAGTAGGCAGCGGATCGAGGCGTTCCAGAACCTCCGGGAGCGTTCCATTGGTCACCAGGAAGGTGCTCATGCCCCTTCGATGGCATACATCGATGAAGCCCGCTAGGTGAGGATACATGGTAGGCTCTCCAGAGAGCGATATGGCCACATGCCTTGGCTCACGAGACTCCTGCCACATGTCTCTTGTGCAACGGGGATCGCCGCCGAGGCCTGAGACAAGCTTCCTCTGCTCCTCTATGCAATGATCCAGTATCTCTTCGGGATCCTTCCACGGGACCTCTGCGGCCTCGAAACCTTGCACCCTCCAGCAGAAGAGACAATTGTGCGTGCATTGGTTGACCACTGGGGTCATCTGCAGGCAGCGATGCGAGCTGATGCCATAGAAGTCCTGCTTGTAGCATGTTCGCCCCTTCAGCAGCGACTGTTTCATCCAGTGGCAGAGCTTCACGGCAGCGTGGTCGCCGTGAATACGATACTGCTGCTTCTCCAATGTGCGCTTTACATCGATCGTCATGCTATCAGAATGAGAACAGTCTTGCCTGGTTCGGCGCGGGCTTTGGTGGCTCTGACGCAGGTCCAGACCTGGATTCGCTCTCCTTTTTCGGCGGGGCCTCATGGCCGTCCGTCATCTTCCTTGCCTCGGCAACGACCCGTTTGACAGCGGGGCTGTCCACCTTGTCGTTGAGCAGGAACGCGACCTCTTCCTCCTCCAGCTCCATATCCTTCACCATGGCCAGGCGGAATCTCTCATCGCGTTGGAACAGAAGCTTGAACGACGGCAGGACGTCCTGCCTTGCGGTCCTTGCCGACATGTGCGTGAGTGCACCCAGTTTGGCGGATATCTCACCTTGCAAGGCCCTGTTGCCCTTGCTGCGGGACATGCGCATCAGGTACATCGGGAACTGATACCTGATGTAGCCATGGATCTCCTTCCGCTTAGCGGCACAGACGCCGAAGCCTAGAAGATCGCCCGAGTATGCCCAGAATCGGTAATGCTGGCGACGATGAACGCGACTGAGGAAGTCGTCTGCCCTGGATACGGCCTTCATACCTCGATATAGGTCAAGATGGTCGCGATATGCATGGGGGAGGTTTTCCTCTATCCAGAGCAGTTTGGTATCGGGAGTCTCATCCACCTCCCTGAGCGCGGCCCGCGCCGCTCCAGGATCCTTGCGCTTGAAGATGTCGTCCATTACCGAGTACATGGTCTGTTCGATCTCGCGAAAGCCCATGGCGCCGACGCCGTCCTCGTCCAGCTCCGTCCTCCCGGCAGACAGGGCTTGAAGGTCGCGTATGGCGGAGCGGAGGTCGCCGTTGCTGTTCTCGGCAAGGACCTCGAGGGCGCCGTCGCTCACCTTCACACCCTGATCCGCGGCGATGCGGCGGAGTACGCTGCGCACGGTCGGCGTCTTGATCTTGGAGAACTTCACCTGCAACGTTCCGTTCTTCAGGACCGAGCTCTTCTTGCTCAGGGCATACCAGTCGTTGACGATCAATATGACCGGTTGCTTCGTCGATCGGACCAGTTCGGCGATGGCCGGGACGCCACCCCTGTCCTCCCGGCCGCTGATGTTGTCAGCCTCGTCGAGAACGATTAGCTTGAGCTTGCCATCCTTCGAGGATAGATACTCACCAGTATCGCTGAACGTTTCCCCCATGGCCCCTCTGAGCGCAATGGCCTTGATGGCATCGGCGTTCCTCTGGTCGGAGGCGTTCATCTCCACCACGTCCCAGTGGAAGTCCGCGGCGAGGGCCAAGGCCGCGCTCGTCTTGCCGGTTCCCGGGGTGCCGATCAACACGGCGGCCTTCTTGGCGGGTTTTCCCTCTTCCCAGGATTGCGCCCAATTCGTGAGGTCCTGCACCGCCTTTGGGTTGCCAACGACCTCGTTCAGGCCGCTGGGTCGATATAGTTCGGTCCAATCCTCGCTCATGGCGGGCCGAAAAAAGGGCTAATGCGATATATAGTTGTCCAAGTCATGGGTGAACATACCGTAGATACGATCGTTTCCCTGACGTGGTCTGAGGACCCAGGGCGATGAACGTTTGCATTCATCATGCTCTTGAAGGTGATATTGCGATGCTCATCGAGCGTATCGAAGGGACGCGTCGATCTCATCGTAGCCCAGGACCTTCACCTTGCCTTCGCTGCCCAGGATGTCCATGGCCTCCTCCTTCTCCTCGGTAGGCACGATCACGGTCACCTGTATGCCTTCCTCCACCGTCTCGACATATTCATCAGCGGCGTCAGGTTCCAACCACAGCTCCTCTGGCTCGATGAACTCCAGCGCCATCACTTCATCGCCGTCGAGGACCCTGATGAGCGCCCGGGTTCCCAGTTCGGTATCCATCTGATCGTCCTCGAAGGTGAGGTCAGGGTTCTCGCTCTGCAGGAGCATGAGGCGGCCCTTGAGCACATCATGAACGGAGGTCATGACAACCCCATCCTCACATGGGTTATTTAGATTATCACGACTCGTCGAGCAATCGCTTCTCCCCTTTCAGGTCCATGATGCCAGTGACGTTCTGGACGACCTCCACCACTCCGCGATAGTTGCCTTTTCGGTCCCTCAGGGGCCAGAAACGGATGTGTACCTTCTTCCCCTCCATATCTATCCAGAACTCGGCCTGGTCCCGTGCTCCTGACTTGAAGTCCTCCACGATCCTCTGGACCAGGTGGAGGCTCTTCGCGGGATGGCAGTTCTGCACCTTGCGTCCGATGACCGCCTCGGTTCGTACGAAGATCCGGTCGGCAGGCTTGGAGAAGTATCTGACGGTGTCATCCTCACCGACATATGTTATCTCCAACGGCAAGGCGTTAAGCAGCATCTCCACCTCTTCAGCGGTAAGACGGCCGGTTGGCAGCACGACCTCGCCATCATGAGTGACGGTAGGTTCGGTCGGCACCATGGTGCGGAAGCCTACCTGAGCATGGTGAGGCATGAAGGAACAGCAGCCGACGTCATCGAACTGACGGCGGACCTCGTTCCACTCAAGGGCGTCAAGCACATTGATCGCCTGTGGGAACAGAACATGGTTCTCCTTGTAGAAGTGCGTGTTGAGCAGTGAGAGCAACTGGGACAAGGAACATGCAAGCCTCTCGACAGGGTCTTCGTCCCCTTCCACCATGCGCTCGACCAGCCTCGCGATCTCCTTCTCCTTGCGGCGGAGGACGTCGTGCTCGGCCCACATGCGAGCCGGCGGCCCGGTGATGCCATGGCGCTCCATGTATGGGAACAGTACGTTCTCCTCCCGCTGGAAGTGTTTTTGCGCCTCCTTGAAGAATGATTCCAGGCCGATAAGCCTCTCGCGATCGACGAGGTCGCCTTCCCCGTTCAAGATCCTTAGCACGGAGTCCCTGGCCTTTTTCACGCTCACCAGTATCATGACGTGCTCTTCCATCAGTGTGTGGATGGGGTGGCCCGGCATCTCCAGTAGCGCCTCTTCGTCCTCCGTGATGTCCTCCATGTATCGCACGTGCGCATCGCAAAGGAGCATCATGTCCCTCTGGCTCAACCCCTCCTTCTCAAGCTGCTCCTCCGCTTCTTCAACCTCGAACGGATCGAGGCCTTCCATGAACCTGCGATAGGAGCCCTCTCGATCATCCAGATCGCCCTCCCTCAACTGCTCGACGAGCGACATCAGTCTGCTCTTGAGCTCCCCGCTCGCCCCTATACTCATCCTTTCCATGATTGTTACCATTGAGCTACGGACACATCACCTTTTTGCTCATCCCTTCGCCTCCGGCGAGGAGACGCCGCTCTGGTTCGACATCACTCGAAGCGCAGCACCTCGGCCGGAGGAACCTTGCTAGCTCCCCAGGCGGCAGGAAGGACCGTTAGCAGGGTGGCAGCGAGAGAGAGCACGCCGACCAGCAGTATGGGCTCCCATGGCACCATGAAGTCGATCCCCATGCTGCTGAAGCCGCCGTCCCATAGCTGATACCCGATGATGATGCCCAGCAATGTCCCCATGAGTATGCCTAGGACCGCCACGAAGGCGGATTCCATGGCGAAATTGGACATGATCATACGTTTGGTGTATCCGATCGCTCGCATCATGCCTATCTCGATCCGGCGCTCGTGGATGGAACGGATCGTCACTATGCCCAGTCCGGTTGTGCCGATTATCAGGCCCATCGCCAGGAACGCCTTGATGAGGTCGAAGATGCCGTTGATCTGCGCAACGGCGTCCTGGGCCAATGCGCTGATAGGTATGGTGGTCAAACGATACTGCCAGAACTGGTTCTGCAACAGGATGCTCTCCTTCTCGCCGTCGACGCCGTCCGTCAATTTGATCATGAACAGGTTCGTACCGTTCATGCCGGTGAGGCCTTCGACCGCCTCCTGGCTCATGAACGCCCCGCTGAACGCGCTCTGCTCCATGAAGCCTATGACGGTGAACGTTCTGTTCTCTCCCTGCATGCCAGTTGCGTTCACCCGGTCCCCCAGGGCCACGCCGGAGAACGGGCCTACGTTGATGGACATCCCGGTGCCCGATAGGTCTGCAAGTCGGGCGGAGCCGTCAAGGACGACCAATGATGGGTCTTCCTGGATGGCCCGCCAGACATCCTCTTCCGTCGGGTAGGCAGTCCTGTTCCAGTCCGAGAGAGGATAATGGCCTCTCTCATACAACGATGGCCTCACCCCTATCGCATTATAGCTGAACTGCTTCGGCACTTCGATGCCAGGGGCCATGGATGGCAGGACCGTGAACGTAAGCCTTCCCATCGTGAGCTGGACGATGTCATCGATGTTTTCAGGGCCGACCTTCCCATCCGTCCCGTTGATCTCGCTCCACATGTCGACAGGTGCCTGCGAGAACGCGATGATGTCGAAGCCGCCCGAGGTCTCTTCGATGATCTTTGGTATACCGACGCCGAGCATGCCCGAGATCATCGATAGGGTCGTGATGGTGAAGATGACCAGGGCGAAGATGAAGATGCTCATGGAGGTGCGCCCTTTCGCCCTGAGGGGCTGAGAGAAGGCCGTCTTGAGAACCGCCTTGTATCTTCCCCTGATGCGAAGCAGCCACGTCAGGGATGACACGATGGGGTCGGAGTTGAACATGATCACCATCAAGAGAGAGGTGACCATGAAGACGCCCGAGATGACGAACAACTCGATATTGCCCTCGTATGGAAATATCTCCACGCCAGGCATCCAGAGCAAGAGAGTGGCGAGACCGGCCACGGTCCACGCGATGCGGTCGCCCACGAACCTCCTGGTGACGAGGCCCGATGACAGGGTGATGATCGATAGCCCCCCGAGCGCCAGTCCAAGCGATCGGGAGGATATGCCTGCGTAGATCGAGGTGGCCCCGGCGATGATGGCCAGCACGCCCATGCGGAGAGCCTTCCTGTCGCCGCGAGGCCGCTGGGGCTCCGGTATGTTGCGTATGGCCCTCACGATGTTCATGTTCGAGATCCTGTGCGTGATGCCGTAGATGGACACCATGGTGAGCGAGAAGCCGGCGATGTAGGCTATCAGCATGGACAGAGGGGTGAAGGTGAAGTACCTGACCATGTTCACGCCGCCAAGGTCCAAGACCATGCCGACCGCCATGATGAGGCCGTAGGCCAGCAGCAGGCCTGTCAGGGAGCCTATCGCGGCCGTTGCCAGGGCATAGATGAAGCCTTCATAGATGAACAGCTTTCGCAGATGCCCGCGTTGCATGCCCACCGCCCTTGCCATGCCCATCTCGCTCTTCCGCTCTTCACCCAGCATGGTGAAGATGTTCGCGATCAGTACGACCCCGGCGATGATGGAGAACGAGCCGAAGACGAAGAACAGGGAGACGAACATCGAGACCTGGTCCCTCTGCTCCTCCATCTCCAAGGCGCGGTCTCCGGTCACCTTCAAGCCCAGCGACCGGTGGTCCGGAGAGTCCAGAACGGCGTCGACGGCGCCCCTCACCGTGTCGGGGTCCTCACGACCAGCAGCGTCGAAGGTCACTGCCAGCGTGTTTACGCCATCCTCGATATCGAGGAGCATGTGGGCGGTCCCCAGGTCGACATAGACGTTCCGACCTCCCATGATGCCCCCTAGAGCATCCCCGGTGACAACGGCCCCGACCCTGAGTTGGACCGGAGCGACACCTGATGCCGCGCTGAGGGAGACGACATCTCCAGGGGCGATGTCCAGGATGGACGCGAGCCTCTCGTTCACGTAGATGTTTCCTGGAGAGGGCAGGACATCGATGGTCTCGCCGGTCTCTGAGATGAACCCTCCAAGGCTGCCCACCGCTCCATCCGTTAGACCGAACAATGATGCAGAGGGGAGGGTCAGTTCCACCCGCTGATTGTTGATCCCGGTAGAGGCCCTGAGGAACCATTCGGCGGAGTTGACGTCATCGACGTCGCGCAGTCGATCGGTGACGGATGCCACGGACGAACGGTCGAACATCCCACCACCTGGTCCGCTGATGAAGAGGTACGCCTTGCCGTAGGAGTCTGTCACCTCACCCACGACCATGCTGTCGAAGGTATCGCCAACGACCAGGGTGGCGGATATTATGGCGGTACCCACCATCAGGCCGGCTAGCACCAGGGCGGTGGTTCCCGGCCGGCGCGATACGTTGCGGGCGGCCATCTTGAACAGGATGCGATTTCCCATGGCATCCGCCAGTACGAGCAATATCGTCAGAAGCAGGATGGCGACCAGTGCGTATATCATGGGCAACATCAGGAGGGACACCAGTAAAGCGGCCGCATACGCGACCATGAGAACGACCGTTCGAAGTCCGGTCAATAGTTCACCCCAGTTCCCTTATCTCATCAGAGATGTCGCTGGCTCGACCGTTCCGATCGATGATCCTTCCATCTCGCATTCGTATGATGCGGTCGCACCTTTCACCCACTTCGAGATCATGTGTGACTATGACGAACGTCTGTCCGTTCTCCTTGTTCAAACGACGCATCAGGGCCACGATCTCATCGGAGGTCTTCTTGTCCAGGTCGCCCGTCGGCTCATCGGCCCATACGATCGCAGGAGTGTTGCCGAGAGCCCTGGCGATGGTGACCCTTTGACGTTCCCCGCCGGAGAGGGAAGCGGGCCTTTGCTGTGACCGATGGGAGAGTCCGACCGCGTCCAGCAGGGAGAGCGCCTTGCTCCTAGCCTCTCCCGCGGCCTTTCCGGCGATCAATAGCGGCAGCTCGACGTTCTCCACTGCGGTCAGAACGGGAAGAAGGTTGTAGAACTGGAATATGAAGCCCATGCGGGAAGCGCGGAATGCGGTCTTCTCGCTATCGCTCATCGCCGTAAGGTCCAGGCCCTCGATCAGTATCCTTCCCGAAGTGGCATCATCGATGCCGCTCAGGCAGTTCAGCAAGGTGGTCTTGCCGCATCCGGAGGGGCCCATTATGGCCACCATCTCTCCCTCTTCGATCCCGAGGTCGATCCCTCGGAGCGCTTCGACCGTCACCGTGCCGGTCTGGTAGGTCTTGATCAAGTTCTCGCATCTGATGATAGTCATGTTCTCCACGCCGGCCTGTTCATCTGGCACAAGGAGACATTTTATTTATACTTGCATGGAAAGGACTGGGTGGGCGTCGTATGATGAAAAAGAAGGGAAGGTGTTTGGGAAGGGGTCGTTTCAGTCGACCAACTTGCCGCGGCCAGTTTCTCCGACCGCCTCGCTCTCCTTGACCTCCTTGCCCATGTCAAGCTCGAGCTGCTTGAGCTCGGCCCGGAGCTCCGTATGGGAAGGGATCGGTCCCAGGATGTCCTCGGGAGAGCCTACGGCCTTCTCGATGTCCTCACGGTCGGTCACATCGCGAGGCGGCGTCTGCCGGCTTACTCCCATGTACTCCGACATGCCCTCCAGGACCTTGGTCACCTCGAAGGGTATGATCCACTTGGTGCTGGCCGACTCGCCAAGGCTCTGCATGGTCTGCATCGACAGTACCGTTAGCGCCTTGGAGTCCAGAGGTGCCGACCCTAGCGACAGGATGCGCAGCTTCTGGGCCTCACCCTGGCTCTGGAGGATGGTAGCGAGCCTCTCACCCTCCGCCTCCACGATCTTGGACTGCCTGATACCCTCAGCCTGCAGGATGCGGGCCCTCTTGCTTCCCTCTGCGGACAGTATCGCGGCGCGCTTCTCGCCGTCCGCCCGCAGGATGGCCGCCCTTCGGAGCCTCTCGGAGGATGTCTGCTCCTCCATGGCCTGCTTGACCTTCGGAGCGGGATCGACCTCACGGATCTCCACCGCCTCGGCCCTGACACCCCACTTGTCGGTCGCCTCATCAAGGGTGTCCCTGAGGCGCAGATTGATCTTCTCCCGAGATGACAGGACCTCGTCCAGCTCCATGTCACCGATTATGGCACGCAGCGTCGTCTGCGCCAGATATACGGTGGCCGATCGATAGTTGGTTACCTCGAAGTACGCCTTCTTGGGGTCGATGACCTTGATATAGATGATAGCGTCCACATGCGTAGGGGAGTTGTCCTTTGTGATGACCTCCTGGCTGGGAACCTCTAGCACCTGTGTCCTGAGATCTATCTTGGTCACCTCGCTTATCAGCGGGAACACGTAGTTGAACCCTGGATTCAAGGTTCGTTTATACGTACCCAGAAGAACGTAGATGGCCTGCTCGTACGGCTTTACAATCCTGATCCCCGTGATGAGGATCGCTATCGCAGCGATGGTGACAAAGACCACCAACGCGATCGTTATCGGCTCTACCATTCCATCATCTCCTCAATCGCACTCGGTAGAGGTGGTAGCCTCCCCGATCTGCTTCACTCTCACATGTACTCCTTCGCTGTGAACGACCACGACCCTCGCTCCGACAGGGATGTTCTGGTCGGACGTGGCGCTCCAGACATCGCTCTTGATCTTGACCTTTCCCTTTATGTTTCCAGGACAGACCTTGGTCACGACCACCCCCTCCTGACCTATGAGGGAGGTGGCCACCGTCGTGGTGGGAGGCATCGGTGGTGATAGCTTCTGATACATCCTCACCGTGATCAGCGTCATTGGAACTATCAGGACGACCGCGATGATCGGAGACCACCAGCTAAGTAGGATGTCAGGGGCGATCATGCCTATGGCGCCGAGCACTATCAGAACCGTCGCGGGGACCAGCAAGAACGCGCCCGGAGCGAATATCTCGGCGATAAGCATGATGATCCCGATGATTATCATTATGAGCCCAAGCTCAGCACCGGTCATGATTAGTCTAACTCCGGGGGATGATAAAAATATATGCCAGGGAAGCCGCCCTCCGCGGGCAAAGAAGGTTCCGTTCTATCCCAATGAGGGAAGGGGCGGCCCTGGAAGACCGATCACCATGCCAGGTGCAAACCGGACGGGCTGGACATGAACGGCAGGTAGACCACCTTGGCCTGCTGCACCGTGAGCGAGTAGTCCAGATATTGAAGGACCCCGGGCTTCTCAGCCTCCAGCGTCAATGCCACGAAGTCTGCCATCTCGATAGCCTCGTCCCGGCTGGTGGAGGCCGGCATGCGCCTCGTCCCGGCGAAATCGGCTCTCGTGGTATACCTCGGATTGTTCAAGGTAAGGTGGACCGCCCAGTACCGGAACGCCGCGGTATCCATATGCGAAGCTGGCACGAAGATGTACAAGGAACCGCTACCGTTGTCCCCGTTCAGTCCCTGCCTTAACTTATCGAAGAAACCCCCCACGACATCCCTTGACCTGATGCGGAAATCGGTGCACAAGCGCCAGAAGGGGATGTACACGCGATTATCGATCAAGGTGTCCTTCCGGAAGTCAGCGATCTCGTATGGTATCTGCTCCACCCTTTGAGCTTCCCTCGTGTGCATGGTCCCGCAGTTCGAGCAATAGAAGAGCTCATCCTTCATTTCCATGTTCAGAGGCAGATCGCAATTGGGGCACTTGACCTGGACGACCTTCATATCCTCAACCCCCTGATACGGTCCATCATGGTCTGGCCATTGATCCGCATGGACAGTTCCTTGCGATCGGGGAACTCTCCCTGGACGATCTCCGATCCATGCCGGAAGAACCAATAGGTCGCACCGAACACGATCAGGCCAAGGATCACGCCGGCGATGCCGACCTCAGAGTCGAACGATATCAATGTGATGATGCCGCCTGCCGCCGCCAAGCCCCCCAAGGACGTGCCGGCCGTAACGGCCAGGCTCTGGTACAGGGGGTCCCCTGGTGCGCGCCCGCTAAGCATCCGCCCGGTGACGCCGTCTACCGTGGCCATGTACATACGATCCTGATAGGTGTATCGCACGACCCATACCGGATAATATATCATGCTGACCTTGCGCACCAGCACGTGGAACTTCTCGAAGGTGATGTTGGGTACGTTAGCGCTCTCCCTGCCGCGTTCTATCGCATCGGCCTTCGCGTTAGCGATGGCATCGTCGTGGCTGGTGGTCGATTCGAACGTCGGTATCATGTCCATGTCCTCGAAGGAGGCTTCGCCGCTGAAGTTAGGGACCGAGCGTATGCCAAGGTCACCTGGGTCGCATGCTATGTCCGAGTAGTGGAGGTCCTGGAGGACCATCTCCTCCTTGTACACCTTCTCGGTGCGGGTGTTGCCCTTGGAATCGGTCGTGGACCTTTCCTCATATCCGCACACCCATCCGGCCACGCGGGTGCCGATGCTCCAGAACGGGAGGTAGATGGGATACACCTCGGTTATCGTACCGACGTTCTTGAGGTCCCGGGCCTTGAAACCCTTCCTCCACCATACCTGAGTAGCCTTGATGGCCGCATCTCGATCCAACTTGTTCTTGAAAACGACGGTTCCTACACCATTGTCGCCCTCGATGTAGAGGGTGGAGCCGCAATATCTGCAATTTGTCGTACTTTCCCCTTCGGTGACGGAGATCGCTCCTCCGCACGAGGGGCAGTTCAGGCCCACGGACAATCGGTCGCTCATGTCACAGCCTCCTGGCCACATACAGCGACGCCACGAAGACCGCCGCCACCGTTACGGCCATTAGAGCGGTCCCCGCGAGAAGGTTCACAGTCGCGAGCAGACCTTCGCCGATGAAGGCGAAGAAACCGGCGATCGACACCGCGATGTATGCCACGGAGCTTCGAATGGGGAACGTCGAGGCGAACACCTCCGAAGAGGAGGCGTCCACCACCGCATGATATGTGTTCCCCTTGAACTGATATTCCAACTCCCAGATGGGGAAATATACCAGGCTCTGCTCCTTGGCATTGCCAGGCAGGGTGGTGAGGTAGTGCGTCATGGCGATGTCAGGCTGGACCATCTCCGCACCGCTGGTGTTGAACTGGGCATCGAAGATCTGGAGGTCCCCGCCAGGAAGCTTGAGCTGATGGAGGCCTGGCAGTACGGTCGAGGCGGCAGGCTCCAGCAGAACCTCCTCACGGTCATCGATGAGCCGGCGGAACATGTACAGGGGGAAGTACTTCTTCGCCACCTTGGTGATCTTGGCCAGCTTATCGAGGTCCTTCGCCTTTGTCGAACCTCCGGCCCAGCGTTTGAACGTCCCTACCGCGTCGCTCTCCGACAGCGTGAAGGGTATCGCGTAATAGAAGAGGGCTCCAGACCGATCGATGTAGATCTGTGACGAACAATAGCTGCACTTGGTGAACCTCGTTCCCGCGTCAAATTGCACTGGCCCAGCGCATTTTGGGCATTTGATCTCTGCCATCCTTCACCCTCACTTCATGGGATTGCCGCAATTGGGACAGAACTTGCTCGATGCCGGCACCTCTGCGTTGCAGTTAGGGCATTTGAGATTGCCCATCGGGTTTCCGCAATTGGGACAGAACTTCGAGCCGCCGGGAACGTTGGATCCGCATTTGGGGCACTTGCTGTCCGGCTCGAAGCGGTGGCCGCATTCCGAGCAGAACTTGTTGGTCGACGGGTTCATGGTCCCGCATTTGGGACATTTGACCGTCGGTCCGAACGGGGGAGGGCTTCCCTGACCGCCTCCGGACGGCTGCTGCGATTGACCCGCGCCGCGCATCTGGTCCACCATGGTCCACCCCATGCCTATTCCGGCGCCCACGCCCACCCCGGCCCCGGCTGCGCCGCCGGCGGGATTGGAGGCGGCCTCTCGCATGGCCTGACCGGCCTGGTAGCCCATGTAGTTGGTGCCAAGCACCTGCATGGAGGCACGGGTGTCCACCGCTCTCTGGACCTCATCTGGCAGAGATATGTACAATCCGGAGATCTTGTCGATGTCGAGCCCATATGGGCCGAATTGATCGTCGCTCTTGGCCAAGACACCTTGTTCGATGTTCATCAGGCTGGATGCAAGGTCCGCCACGCCCATGCCCTGGTCCTTCATCTCGCCTATGATGTTGTAGACGAGGATGACCATCTGCTCCTTTATGCGGCTTTCAACCTCGGCGGACGTGGCATAGTTGAACGTGCCTACGAACTGATTGACGAAGTTCTCAGGGGAGCTCACCTTGTATCTGAACTCTCCGAACACTCGGAGGTTGACGACCCCGAACTCAGGGTCCCTGAACTGATATGGCTGTTTGGAGCCGAACTTCCCATCGAAGACACGCTTCTGAAGATAGATGACCTCTGCCTGCTGCTGCGCTCCAGACAGCGCCTTGACGATTCGCCCTACGATGGGGTCGTTCAAGGAGGACAATGCATAACGGTCAGGGCGGTCGATGTACGCTAGCACCTTGCCGTCGCGATAGAAGACCGCGATCTCATCCTCCCTCACAACTATGTTGTCATTCCAGCGAATGTTGCGGGGAAGGCGGAACATTATGTTCCCGCGTTTGTCCGCGTCCTCCCACTTGAAGGTATCAGCGCCTATGAGGGACATTCCTCAGACCTCCGTTCCCGTGATGACCCTGAGCCGCCGGTCGAACTGCGACTCGAACTCATTTATGATCGCCCGCATTTCCATTATGTCCTGTTGGGCACGGGCTCCATCACCAGCAGCGAGAGATGCCTGGATGGATCCCTGGATGGAACGCATCCGTCCGATCATATCGATCATGCTTGCGTCATAATCATAGAGGCGGTGGATCTCCTCCTCCTTGACCTGGATATCGGCAACGAAGCCGGAATAGCCGGTCTCGGCATGGGCCACCTTTCCCTCCACCTTCTTGAACTGGGATATGACCCCGCCGAGAAGCTCCAGCTCCCTGGACCTCCAACCTCCAGTGATGAGCGATCGGGAGCGTTCCAGGCCTTGACGCACAGAACCGAGGTGGTCCGCTATCTGTGCTCGCAGCATGCGATCGGCGTCGCGTAGGTCCTCCCTTCTCCTGTAGCCCCGGAAACCTGGGACGAACTCCTGTATCCTTTTCAGGATGCCCCGGTCCTCGTCTACCCTCTGGCGGATGTCAGCCAATTGAAACCCTCGGCCACATAATGGCGTAATGGTTTAAAAATGTCGAAGCTGAACGCTCATGCCGATGATACTGTCCACCGACCCACGGCTCAACGGGACGATTCCATCATTCGACGGGCATTGCGCGGAGCGGCACCCTCCAGATCGTTGTTCCAATAGCAGTACGCCTCTTCGACGCCAAGGTCCTGTAGGATGTCGATCCATTCGACGATCTCCTCATCCGCATAGGAATACGCATGGCCGCTTCGGCCGTGCCATCGGACATAGGTGAAGTCGGCGGTGGCCGGGCCGGTGACCGCGCCCTTGTCGGAGTCGACAAGGCAAAGGGCACAGGATCTTTCTTCCAGCATCTTGTAGGTCCTGCCTACGAACCATTCATCGTTCCTTGGCTCCACCGCAACCCGCTGCCCTGGAGGGAACGAGTCCAGGAAGGAGCTGAGAAGGGGGAGATCGATGCCTTGCGATGGCGGCATCTGTACCAGTACGGGCCCGAGCTTGTCATCAAGGCGCTGCAGGCGCTCCATGAAGGGTCCGACATGCCGCGCGGGGTCCTGAAGGCGGCGCATATGAGTGGCGAGGCGGGACATCTTGGCCGAGAACAGAAACCCGGAAGGGGTTCGGCGCCTCCATTCATCGACTGTTCTCTCCGCGGGCAAGCGGTAGAACGTCGAGTCTATCTCCACCGTATCGAAGGACCGGGAATAGATCCCCAACATCTCTTCCGGTCTCGTGCCGGAGGGGTATAGATCGCCGATCCAATGACGATAGTTCCAACCGCTGCAGCCGATCCGGAAGAGCGTCACATCGATCGTTCTCTCATGAAACATATTTGAATCATGCCCATGGATGTCCATCGAGCCTTGCCTGGCCATCCTGCCGCCCTTGCTCGGAGCGACGGCATGGCCGGTGAAGGCAGTTGCATGCTGAAGGACCATTGATGCTGGGGCCGCCATGACGTCCATGGACCTCCGTTGCACGAGAGAGATTATATTTTCGGACCTGCAGTATGTTATTCTCTCAAGTACGATCGACATGCCGTCCATCCATTCCAAGCCAGTCGATGTCAGGGACCGGGAGGAGCTTGTATCCTTCTTCGAAGAGGTGATGAGCTGGCCAGGGTTCGAACATGCCGGGGAGACATCAGACTATTGGGACTGGAAATATCGACGAAAGCCAGGGTTGCCGCCGATCGATTATGCAGCCTGGAACGAAGGGAGCGTGGCATCCCATGCCTCGGCGACCCCTGTGCCGCTCATGATCATGGGGAGGCCGGTTACCGCTGGTCAGCTGGGAGACCTGTACACCCATCCTCGCCACAGAGGGAACGGGCTGGCGGAAAGTCTGCTGAACAGGGTGGAGGAGCATGCAGCCGCTGAGGGCCTCGAATTCCTTTACGCCTTCCCGTCGGAGATAGGTCGCATGATCATCTCCAACAGGGGTTTCCGTGAACTTCCGGTGAGGTTCTCACAGTTCCAGCTGATCACCGATCCAGCTGCGTTCTTCGACCAGGTCAGGCTAGGTTCCCTCAAGAGACCTGCCTACAAGGCCATGCTCTCACTGAAGTCCACATATCGACGGTCACACGCTCCAGGAATGGTAAGGGAGGTCTCCGAGTTTCCAGATGACATCGAGGATATGACGAGGAGGTTCGAGGCGAACTTCGATATCACCCTCCGTCATGATCGCAGTTACCTGGAATGGAGGTACGCCGACCCCGCTGGAGGATTCTTCAGAACGTTATTGGCAACCATCGACGGACGAACGGCAGGGATGGCCGTGGTGCGAACCTACAACAACGATGGAACACGCTACATGGACATCATCGATCTGATGGCCGACCTTGAGCGACCAAAGGTGGCCCAGGCCCTCGTGGCGAAGGCCGTTGCGATGGCTGAATCCGAGCATGTCACCGGGGTCCAGGCATGGATTCCGAGCGACCACCCGTTCGTACCGACATTGCAGCGGACAGGCTTCATCCCACGTACTCCCCTCGGCCATGAGAGGAAGCTCACCATGTTCGGTCGCCCCATAGGCAGGGACGCGGAGCTTTCGAACATATTTCAAAGACGATGCCTGAAGGCACACATCATGCTAGGGGACAGTGACTGGGTCTAGTTCGTTACGCACACCTCCCGATACGTCGGTATGATGCTCTTGCATCATTCAACAGGAAACAGGACTCTTCGACCCAGGGCCTCTTCGATCGTGGGCAAACTTTATCGGCGCATGGCTACACGTCATTCACGAATGGTGTTCCCGAGACCATTGCGGCATCTGGTCCTCATCATCGCCTTGATCGCCTTGACCGCATCCGTTGCCGCCGCACATGTGCCGCAGTTCAGCGGGGGCGGGGAAGGGCTTGATAATGCAAGAGTGGTGAACGATCCCACCAAATCATGGGTCATCTACACGACCTATGACGGGCCCGACCACGTCGATTACTACAAGATGTCGTTCAAGGAGGGGGAGCTGATGCTGGTAGGGGTCATCGTCCCGGTCACCGAGGGCGAGCGGGGTCTCGCCCCGAGCATGGTGCTGATGGGTCCTGGGCTTGATGACAACGGCACCATCCCATCTCCTGTCCAGAGAGCGGACGGGGGCTTCATGTCCCTTGATCCGGAAGAACCTTCAAAGCCTGTGTATGAGCCATTTTCGCCCAGCGCCTTCTATGAACTGATAAGCATCGAGATGCTCGCGCCCGCGGACGGCGACTACTATGTCGCGATATACGATGGAGAGATCGGCGGTGATTACGGACTCGTGGTCGGGAAGAGAGAGTCCTTCACCGTCGTAGAGTGGTTGACCACTCCGATCTCGCTCCTCACAGTGTATCGATGGGAGGGGCAGCAGTGGTGGACCATACTCATGCCAGGGGCACTGGCCTTCCTCATAGGCATGTCAGCTGCATACGTAAGGTTGTGGAGCTCCCGGAGGAGAGCGGATGCCAGATGGCTCCTCATCTCCCTTTCAGGATCCCTTATGATCGCCTCCGCAGCCGTGTTTGGTTACCAGATGGTGAGCACGCTGCTGCTGGTGGGGGAGATCGAGCCTGCCGCCTTGCTAAGCGTGGTCTTCACCATCGTCCCGCTATTGCTGGGAGTGGCCGCATTGGGGATCGCGCATCGCTCCACCTACGGCGCCTTCAGACCGAGGTCCAGGTTCGCCCTTCTGATCATCGCGGTTCTCGGCCTCACATCATGGTCCGGATGGATAATAGGTCCTGCGTTGGCAGCGCTGGCAGCGTTCCTCCCCTCCCGCTCGGTCCGGTCACGGCGATGAAACCCTGCGGTAGCATCCTCACTGGCGGCGAACCTTATTATATCGCCCAGTAGTTCGAACGGTGATGAGTTCGGTATCGCCGATCCGCCAGTTCTTCCACTATGCCGGCTGGTATGCCAGTTCCCTGTTCGGCAGGAAGAAGCCGCTGGTCAACACCATGGTCATCCATTACAACTGCAATCTGCGATGCACCCATTGCGCGGTGACCGCCAATGAGGGGAAGCTCTCCGGGCCCACCTCCATGACATGGGAGATGGCGACCGAGGAGATGAGGTCCGAGTATGGAAAGGGCTCTCGCATAGTGTTCTTCGAAGGGGGCGAACCCACCATATGGAAGGATGGTGACAAGGGATTCGAGGATCTGATAGAGGAGGCCAAGCAGATCGGTTATTACGTTACCGGCTACACCACCAATGGGATCGGGCGCATCATAGAGGACAGCGAGGCCATCTCGATATCGCTCGATGGACCCAGGGAGATCCACGATCGCATCCGAGGCCCTGGAGCGTATGACAGGATGTTGGAGAACCTTGGCCGGACCACGCATCCCAACATATTCGCCAACATGACGATCAGCAAGGACAACAAGGACGTGCTGAAGGAGACGGCCGAGATCGTCGATAGGACTCCGCAGCTGCGAGGCCTAATGGTCAATTTCCAGACCCCACCGCCTGCTGAACGCACCCTAACATCGGAGGAAAAGAAGGCGGTGGTCGAGGAAGCCCTTCGCCTGAAGAAGGAGGGGTTCCCGATCATGAACAGCAAACGTGCGCTGAAGGAGCTGCTCATTACCGACTACACCGACAGATGTCCATACTGGGTATCGAGCTTCATGCTCCCCGATGGCTCAAAGCATTACGGCTGTCCCATGAGGGCCGTCGAGTCCTGCAGGGACTGTGGCTTCGACGCGGTGCGCGAATATCGCCTCATCACCGCTGGGAACGTCGGGACCATCCTCAGTATGTCAAGGTTCGCAATATCAAGGCCACCACGGTGAGTAGTTCCAACGCAACGGTCTGGAGAAGGAACATGGGGATCGGTCTCCAGAACCTCAGGCGGTCCCTTATGTTCTGAACGCGTAGCGCCTTGATCGCAAAGGGCGTTGCAAGGAACAGGATAACCAGGAACGGTTCGGTCAGGCCAGCGAGACCGACGAAGACATACACCAGGATCACGAGAACAGCTTCCAGACGGACCACGTTCTCCAGCCCGACCCGGACGGTGAGGTTCTTCTCCCCCATGGCCATATGCGAGTCGTAGCCAGGGACCGAATCCGAGATGCGCATGATCATCGCCCCCAGTCCAATGGCAAGGGATACGAACAGAACGGTCAGGGAGAACTCCTGGACTATGACGTAGTATGAGAAGAAGGCCATCATGGTGAAGGAGATGAACACGTCCAGTTCGCCCAGGCCTCTCGCGCCCAGGTTGAACGGCGGGGCGGTATAGAAGAATGCGAGCGCAAGGGCTATCAGGCCCAGCACGACGACCGTCCATCCCCCATACAGCAGTATCGGTATGGACAATAGGACCGCCAAGATCACCAGGACGGCCATCAAGACCTTTCCCTGGGATTCGGTGATTATCCCCCTGTCCAGGGAGTTACCGGACCAGAACACCTTCTGATCGAACAGTTCCAGGAGAGCCTTCTCGAGCTCAGGGTCATTGCTCCGATCGAACCTGAGCTTGTCGACCCCGCTCTTGTGATCGAAATAATCGTTGGAGAAGTTCACGAAGAGAGCCAGCACGAGAACGTCCAGGGGTATGACGACGGCCATTAGCCATTCCTGCTTCACGGTCAAAGCGAAGGCGATGCCGGCGACGGATGCGAGAAGGAATGGAAGCGTGTAGGCTATCCTTAGAACCTCCTTGACCTTTTGCCACAATGTCATCTCTTCGGGTCGAACGTCCATATGTACCAGCCAACGGTGAGGGCGGAGTACGAAATAAAACCTTTCAAGCTAGGAGAGTGACGGAATGTCAAATGATGATAGAAAAAGAGGACGGTGCTTGAAGGCCTCACCGAGGCCTGGTCCTACGGTCCATCGCCCGATACTTGGCCAGCACCCGTCCGATGAGGATTATCGCGATCACGGCGACTATGGTGATTATGACCGCATAGATGAGCTTCCCCGTGGGATCGTCCTCCGCCGGGAAGTACATCCTCAATAGCGTCTGTATCGCATCGTTCCATGCCAAGGCCGCCACGAAACCGAACGCTGCTGTCATCAATGCGGCGATCGTCTCTATTACGAGCGTCCTAGTGCTCTTGCCTTCTTCTTCCTTCACTTCGACCATCGAAACCCCCGATATAATAGTTCATCAAGAGATTTTTATACCTACCGTCATGGAACTGCTGGCCATATCTCTTGGATCGTAATGTCTTCGACGATGACATATCGTAGGCATGGCCACGACGTGTGTCAAGAGGGTGATCTCATCACATGCTTGTTGTAGTATTACGCCTTGGTGTGAACATTCGGATATTATTTCGAACAAATTTAGCAAAATGAACAGTAATCCTCCATCTGCGTAAACTATTGTCTATGAACATTTATCCATCATTTATCTACTATATCATACATTATATCAATAAATCATCGTGTATTACAGTGTTATACAATACATATGTTCTAAAAAACAAGTAATCATTAGACATTAACGCTCTTTCACTCCAACCTAAAAGATTATCAACTCGTTTTGTATTTAGGTCTACTCGAAGGACATAGGTCCTCAGGCCAGGATTGTATGATATCGATCGAGAATGCAAGGTCCACAACGGGCACAAGATCGAGGGTGGAGGACATCTCCCCGGTGAGCGGGATGTGTCCCCTTTGTATTGAAGAATGTAATGTGGTTTGCGAGGTCGGGAAGGCCGCGTTCCGTGGTAGGGAAGTGCTGTACCCAAGCACTGAGCACTTCGGGCAATCCACTGCCGCCTCCAACAAGAACTACATGCTGGACTGGTCACATTTCCAGATCCTAGCTGAGCTGCTTGGCGCCTATGGGGTCGAGCCCGATCCCGACAAGGCCTTCTTCGAGAACGCAGACATAACCACCCAGGTCGCCACCAGATCTGGGAAGCCGATCGACCTTAAGGTCCCCATCGTCCTCGCGGGCCTAGGCTCCACCGAGGTCGCCAAGCGCAACTGGGACAGCCTGGCCAAAGGTGCGGCGATGTCCGGCATCATCCAAGTTGTGGGTGAGAACGTCTGCGGTATGGACCCCGCCTCCGTGTACACCAACGGCAAGGTCTCCCACTCCCCCGACATGGAGAACAGGATCAACCAGTTCAGGGAGCTCTGGGACGGCAAGTATGGTAACATCGCAGTGCAGACCAACGTCGAGGACACCCGCGGCGGCGTCGATGAATATGTCATCAGCAAGCTTGAGGTCGATATTATCGAGAGGAAGTGGGGCCAGGGCGCCAAGGCCATCGGCGGCGAGGTTCGGCTCAAGACGCTAGAAAGGGCCATCGAACTGAAGAAGCGTGGCTACCTCGTGCTGCCTGACCCTCTTGACCCCAAGGTTCAGGAGGCCTTCAAGGCCGGCGCCTTCAAAACGTTCGAGCGCCACTCCCGTGTCGGCTTCCCTTCCCACCGCACCTTCGTGGAAGATGTCGAGCATCTGAGGGAAAGCGGGGCGAAGTACGTCTTCCTCAAGACCGGCGCCTACCGTCCGGAGGTCGTGGCGTTCACCATGAAGGCTGCGTCGGATGCCAAGGTGGACCTGCTCACCTTCGACGGCGCAGGCGGCGGTACCGGCATGAGCCCTGTTCCCATGATGAACGAGATGTCCACACCAACCGTGCATCTGGAAGCTCAGGTTCTGCTCGCGGCCAGCATCCTTAGGAAGCAGGGCCGTTTCGTTCCCGACATCTGCTTCGCTGGCGGCTTCACCAACGAGAGCCAGGTCTACAAGGCGATCGCGATGAGCAATCTCGGTGACGGCCCCCTCGTCAAGGCAGTTGCCATGGCACGTGCCCCGATCACCGCGGCAATGAAGTCCCAGCACTTCGCCAGGCTGGCCCAGGAAGGCAGGCTGCCGAAGGTGTTCGCCAATGAGTACACCGACGATCCTCACAACTTCTTCGTGAGGAGCGCTCAGGTGGAGAGGGAATATCCCGCCAAGATGCTTGGCAAGGACATCCCATGGGGCGCCGTTGGTCTTAACACCTTCCTTGAAGAGAGGATCGGTGAGGGCCTGAAGCAGCTCCTCGCGGGCTCAAGGAAGTTCCGCCTTGACCTCCTGGAGAGGGATGACATAGCCTCTCTCAGCGAGTATGCCGCCAAGGTAACCGGCATCGAGACGTTCGATCAGATGGCCTCACGGACCATCCCTGGCATGCTGGAATGCTGGGACAAATAAACTAAACCGCTTCCTCCCCCCTTTCATTTTTTTAAAAAAACTTATTACTTGTCAGTAGCATTCTTATAAGCCTAGAACGATTTCCAAATTAATTCGTTCAGCTTGAACGGAGCACGGGTCTACCCGTCATTCAGGAGGAGAAAACACAAAGGGGTGGGCCGCAAATACCGCGCCCTCAAACCCCTTACATCCCATTTTTACGCACTTCCCTTGAAATACTTCACCGTCCGATGGTTCTCCGCCATGACAGAACACCGCCCGAGAACCATGGCGAAGGGGGCGAACAGACTGGCGAAAGAGAAGAGCCCCTATCTGCTGCAGCATGCCCATAATCCCGTGGACTGGTATCCATGGGGGGAGGAGGCCTTTCGTAAGGCTCGCGAAGAGGACAAGCCCGTATTCCTGTCCATCGGATATTCTTCATGTCATTGGTGCCATGTGATGGCGGAGGAATCCTTTCAGGAGGACGACGTGGCGGCGCTGCTCAATGAGAACTTCATAAGTGTGAAGGTGGACAGGGAGGAGAGGCCTGACATCGATGCGATATACATGACGGCCGCCCAGATCATGTCAGGCACCGGAGGATGGCCTCTTACCATCATCATGACGCCGGACAGGAAGCCGTTCTTCGCCGCCACATACCTGCCAAAGCTCAGCAGGCAGGGGATGACCGGTCTGACCATATTGTTGCCCATCATCACCGAGTTCTGGAGAGAGCGGCGGGATGAGGTCGCCGATGCCTCCGTGAAGGTCGCCGAGGCCATCAAGACCGTTAACAAGCCCTCATCCGCCGGCAGGATAGGTGTCGAGTCCCTCATGGAGGGATACGCCCGACTGAAGAAGAGCTATGATCCCCGCCATGGAGGCTTTGGCCTGGCACCGAAGTTTCCCACTCCTCACCGCCTCACGTTCCTGCTGCGGTACTGGAAGCGTACAGGGGAGCCGAACGCGCTGGAGATGGTCCGGCATACTCTTAGGGAGATGCGGCGCGGGGGGATATATGACCAGCTGGGCGGAGGTTTCCATCGCTATTCCACCGACCGCAGCTGGACCGTGCCCCACTTCGAGAAGATGCTTTACGACCAGGCGATGCTTCTCATGGCATACGTGGAAGGATGGCAGGCCACCGGTGACGAGGAGTTCGAGAGGACCGCGAGAGAGATCGCCGATTACGTCCTTGAACGGATGACGTCGCCCGAAGGGGGTTTCTGTTCAGCGGAGGATGCCGACACCGAGGGGGTGGAGGGCGGATATTATCTCTGGAGCGAAGAGAAGCTGTCTTCCTTCTTGACGCCTGAAGAGCTGTCCGAGGCACGCAGGGTCTTCGGCGTCAGCACCGATGGGAACAATGAAGGGGACGATGGCGATCGCAGTAACGTACTGCGCCTGGATGGGGAGTGGACGGAAACATCGGAACGGGTCAGGGCGAAGATGCTTGAACGTCGCAACCAGAGAACCGCGCCTTTCCTTGACGATAAGATAATGGCCGACTGGAACGGGCTGATGATCGCAGGGTTGGCCAAAGCGTATGGAGCATGGAGGGACCCGCGCCATCGGGATGCCGCTCGGAAGGCGGCTAAGTTCGTCATGAGCTCGATGATGGAGGGAGAGGGCTACCACATGTACCGTGATGGCGCGGCGGTCGGGCCCACGTTCCTGGACGACCTCGCATTCATGGCATGGGGCTTGATCGAGCTGTACTTCACCGATCCAGACCCGGAACTGCTGGAGAAGGCCATCGACCTTGCCGAACGGATGCTCTCGGAGTTCGATGACCCGACGGAGGGCGGATTCTTCAAGAACTCCGAGGATGTGGGGCCCATGGGCAGGATCAAGGAAGTGTATGACGGCGCGGTTCCTTCAGGCAACTCAGTGGCGCTGACGGTGCTGCTCCTATTGCATGCCCTCACGGGAAGGGAGGACCTCCTGAAGGCGGCGGAGAGAACGGAAGAAGCGCTGTCAGGGGCTGTCATCGATTCCCCGGACGCCCATGCACAGTTCCTGAACGCGGTCGACCTTCGCCTCGGCCCCATCGTCGAGATCGCCCTGACGGGGGGACGGGAGCAGGTGGAACCGTTCCTGGCGGAGGTCGGGCGCAGGTTCGTTCCCCGCAAGGTGGTGGTGAACGCCTCGGGAGATGACCTGATAAGTGAGCTGAGCCCGCTGGCCAGAGACAGGGACGCTGCCGAGGTTGCAGCCCATGTATGCAAGGACAAGGCCTGCCTGGCCCCCGTCAATGACCCTTCGTCCCTCGGACGCCTGCTTGGAGATTAGAGCAGCTCGAAAGCAGCGGCCATGGCCCCTTCCTCTGCGCGCTGCGGGTCCGTGGACGTACCGATGATGATGACGTCGCCGTCGCTGAGGTCGAACAGACGACGGATCGCCCAGGCCGTTTCCGGATGGCCCTTGTCAAGGTCGAAGTCGACCGGTACGGTGAGCCGGTCGCCCTTGACCACCACCGTGGTCGCGCCGTCGGCGCCCGCCTTGATGGCCTGGTCACGCTGCTCCATGCCTGATGTGATCTTGGAGGAGACGCCTTTCACCTGCACCGCCACCGAATGCTTTCCCAGAGATATCTCGGGTGCATCGATGGAGTACACCTGGAGCGGGAGTTTGGAGATGAACTCGTTGCCCATCTTGGTGATCTTGACACCTGTCTGCTTGACGTCGACAAGTCCCTCATCGCGGAGGTAGTCGACTATGGTTCGCATGCTGCCTTCACCCACGCCGATGCGGTCGGCCATCATCTTCCTGCCCTTCCTCCGGCCATCGGTCAGAAGGGAGAGCGTCTTATACACATGATAATCGGTGAAACGATGGAGAGGTCCGTACTTGGGGCGTTCGATGAGTCTCATGACGCTTCAGAATATGGTGATTGAGCCTTTAACGATTTGCCCAGTGAGGTCCTCGATGTTCGCCAGAGAATGATCGGCGATCTCCTCGGCCCTACGCTTCCAACGGCGGAACGAATCGACGTCGCGGGTGATAAGTTCCACGCTGGCCAATGCCGGCAGGTCTATCGGGCTGCCGATCTGGGAGAGCAGGCGCACCTGGACCTCCTGCACCTCATCTCCTGCCTCCTCCGCTATGAGGGCCGCGATCCGACCTGCCAGCACATTGTATAGCTTCCCGATGTGCGTCACGGGGTTCTTGCCTGCCGCGGCCTCCGTGCTCATCGGCCTGAACGGAGTGATCAGTCCGTTGACCCTGTTGCCCCTCCCGACCGAGCCGTCATCCCCATTCTCCAGGGACAGTCCCGTGAGCGTCAGGTAGTAATCGTTAGGGTCGTTGCTCGCCGGGTCGTCCGCCTGATTTATGGACATCGCCACCTCATCTCCCACCAGGTCATAGGCCTTTTGAGCGCAAAGCGAGGCGAGCTGTTCCACGGTGCTGCGATACTCTGCAGCATCGGCGATCCTGGACGAGATCATGGCGCAGGCGATCGTCAGGTGAATCCTTTCCCCTCTCCGGGCGGCCATCACCTTGACGTCCTTTCCGGTTGCATCAAGTCCATGGACGCTCTTCACCTCGCCGTTGATGAACCGCTCCAGCTCATATGCAAGGCGCTCCGTCTTCGTCAGCGGGGCATAGCCGACCCCCAGGGAGGTGTCGTTCGCTGGACGGCACATGCGGTGTTCGGGCGGACATCTCCTCGCCCTTCGCTGATAGTTCCGGATGAGGTCCTCGGAGCCCTTCCCCATCCTGGCATCCACGATGGTGTCGTCGGCGATGCTGAACCCGGTATCCCTTGCCAGGCTTGGATCGTGGAAGTTCTCCCTCAGGTATGACCTCGCGGCCTTGACCGCCAGGTTCCGTATCGGTAGCCTGATCTTTCGGTCGGGGAGCATCGCCTCCTCCACCGCCCGGCCCAGCAAGATGATGTATGGAGGATCGATGACCTTGCCCCCTCCGAACCATGTTTCCGACTGTCCCCCCGAGACCTCGTTCTGGTCGACGTTATGATGGAGTATCTCCCCCACCTCCTCGATGTACGCGAGGCAGAGCGAGCGGCTCACCGCCTCGGCGATGCCGTCGGCCAAGGAATCTGGATGCCCGATACCCTTCCTTTCGACAAGTTCCACCTCCCTCTGTTCCATAGGCCTCTGTTCCAGTCTCGACACCACGATGTTGCGTTCCATGTTCCTCACAGGTGTTTGCGAACGCGAACTGGATAATGTTTACCGCGGACGATCGCTGAACCTCACCGGGAAGGACATGAAGTCGTGGGCCACCACGGTGTTGGGGAATATCTCCCTGGCCTCAGCTTCGAGCAGGTCGACGCTGTCATAACGGTTCGATATATGGGTCAGGATGAGCTGATCGACATCGGCCGCCTTGGCCATCTCCGCGGCCGCCCGGGCGGTGGAGTGGCCGTATTCCAACGCTCCCTCCTCCAGCGACGAATCGAGGGTGGCCTCATGGACCAGTACGTTCGCCCCCCTGGAAGCCTCAAGCAGCGCCTCGCTGGGGCGGGTGTCGCCAGAATACACGATCCTCCGGCCAGACCTTGGCGGGCCCATGACCTCATGGGGTTCGATCCTCCGATCACCGACTACGACCGCCTCGCCGGCCTGAAGTCGGGCGAACATCGGACCTTCCGGTACGCCCAGCTCTCGAGCGCGCTGCGCATTGAACCTTCCCTTGCGATCAGGCTCCCGGAGGATGTAGGAGAGGGCAGGGACCGTATGATCGGCGGATATGGCCTTGACCGAGCATGGGCCGAGGTCCACGACGTCCCCATCGGCCATCTCGTGGGCGTGAACATCGAAAAGAGGTTGGAAGGCGCCGAGCGTGGCCGCGGCGGTCACGGTCTCGATCGTTCCCTCGGGACCGTACACGTGCAGATCGTTCTCACGACCAGAGAAGTTCATCGACTGTATCAGGCCAGGCAGCCCGAGGAAGTGATCGCCATGATAGTGCGTGATGAAGATGTTGTTGACCCTCATGAACGATAGGGGAGAGAGCATGAACTGTCGCTGCGTACCTTCGCCGCAATCGAAAAGGATTATCTCCCGGCCTATCTGGACGGCCAAGGCGCTGACTCCGCGCGATGGCGAGGGGAGGCCACCACCGGTTCCAAGGAAGGTCAGTTGCACACCATGGCAACGCAACTGCTCCGATTAAAGGTTGCGCTGCTCACCTGTCCTTCGTCTCGCCCTTCTCCCGTCTGGTCTTGTTCACCGTTGCGGCGGCGATGCGCTCCGCTTCCTCTTCCGAGCGCCCCTTTTCCATCTCGCTCTCCTTGATGTGCTCGTACTGTCTTTCCCTCTTCTGACTCACTCCCTTCATGGGCATATGATCACGAGGGCGGGGAGGCGAGTCGCGGCCTGATATATATTGTACGCAGAAAGGGTGAAGAAATTGCACCCAGGGGGATTGGTCAGCGCCCCAGGGTCTCGAGCTTTCGATCCGTGCGGGTGGCCTTCTTGAACTGCTTGTTGTGCTCCTTGCACAGGTGCATCCTTCGAGCCTTCTCATCCGCTGGCTTGAGGCCAGCGCTTTCACATGCCTCTCGAGCATAGGATCTGACGGCAGGCTGGTCACAGCCGGCGACCCCGCATTTGTCCTCTGCCATGGGCCAGGGATTTTCATCCTTTCGATAAATAGGTTCCGAAGGTGGACGTGCTCCCCCACGGCACCGTCCCAGAACAGTTATTAGCAGGCAAACGATAGGCGAAGGCATGATCAAGATCGCTCCATCCATACTCTCGGCGGACTTCAGTCGTCTGGGGGAAGAGGTCGGACGCCTCGAAACGGAGGGCGCTGATTGGGTCCATGTCGATGTCATGGACGGCGTGTTCGTACCCAACATAACCATCGGCCCCGCGGTCGTCAAGGCAATTCGTCCATGCACCTCACTTCCGTTCGACGTCCATCTGATGATCACCTCTCCAGAGCGCTACATCGAACAATTCGCTGATGCTGGAGCTGATTACATAACAGTGCATGTGGAGGCTACCGAGGATGTCAAGGGAGCGATCGATCGGATCCACTCGCTCGGGAAGAAGGCGGGCCTGTCCCTGAACCCGGAGACGCCTTTCACCGCCGTCGAGCCTTACCTGGAGCATATCGACCTGCTACTCGTCATGACCGTCCGGCCCGGATTCGGAGGCCAGTCGTTCATGCCGGTCGGCCTTCCCAAGATCGCCGCGGCAAGAGAGCGGTTCGACGCCATCGGATCGACCGCGGAGCTGGCGGTCGATGGAGGGATAAACCGCGACACGGGGCGTGAATGCATCGACGCGGGTGCAAGCGTGCTCGCGGCAGGAAGCGCATTGTTCAAGAGCCCTGACATGCGGGCCGAGATGGAGCTGTGGCGCGCATACAAGAGATAGGCGTCCGAACGTCAAATGCGATGCATGGCGGCAGGATGAACGGGCCCAAGCGGAACAGGTCGTTCACATCATGGGCTCGTAAGGTTCATATCCGCCCCACCACATCCTCCGGTTGGTCGAATGAACCTTGAATTCACCAGTTCAAAATGGTTCCTGCTGCTGGTAACCATAATCCTGCCCCTCATCCTGCTGTTGGTGGCCGCCGCGCTGAACGCCGGCATATGCATCATAATGATCATCCTGTTCTGGATAGCCGCGGCGTTCCTGATCCTGTACATGCCAAGGAACGAGGATTGATGGCCAGAAGGGATAAATCACCTGACGGAGAATGAGGTAACTCCATGGGCGTGAATCTTTCCGGCATCGTGCCGGTAGAGAACCTGTCGCTGGAGGACCTGAGCGGCAAGGCCGTCGCCATCGATGCGTACAATGCGATCTATCAGTTCCTCAGCACCATCCGCGGACCGGACGGCACCCCGCTGAAGGATGCCAGTGGCAGGGTGACGTCCCATCTGGCGGGATTGCTCTACAGGAACGTCAATCTGCTCGAGGCAGGCATTAAGCCCATCTATGTCTTCGACGGCGTCCCTCATGAGCTGAAGTCGCAGACGCTTGCAGAACGCTCGGAGAGAAGGTCGAAGGCGCAACAGGAGTGGGAGGAGGCCATCACTAAAGGCGACATCGAGAGGGCCAGGTGCAAGGCCACCCAATCGTCCCGCATGACCAACGAGATAGCTGAATCATCCCGCATACTGCTCACCTACCTTGGCATACCTATCGTTCAGGCGCCGGAGGAGGGAGAGGCCCAGGCGGCATACATGGCATCCACGGGACAGGTGTGGGCGGCATCGTCCCAGGACTTCGATTCCCTGCTCTTCGGTGCTCCGCGGCTCGTCCGGAACCTCAACATCACCGGAAGGAGGAAGATGCCAGGTTCCAAGGTGTACCGGGACATCAGCATCGAGCTCATAGAATTGTCCAAGGTGCTGGAGGCCAATGGCCTGCGGTCAAGGGAGCAGCTGATAGACCTGGCCATCCTGATGGGGACAGATTACAACCAAGGCATCAGGGGGATCGGCCCGAAGAAAGGGCTCAAGCTCATTCAGCAACATGGCGACCTCGATGGGGCGTTGCGCGCCCTGGGGGAGAGCATACCGCAGGCGGAGTGCGTGCAGGACATATTCCTGAGAAGCGAGAAGATCGACGTCCAGGATATGGAATGGCGAAGCCCGGACCGCGAGAAGATCCTTGATTACCTTAGCGACGAGCATGGCTTCTCGGAGAAGCGCGTCCTTTCGGCGCTGGACCGGCTCGATGGAAGGAAGAAGCCCAGCAAGAAGGCCGAGATGCCGAGATCGCAGGTCAGCCTTGACCGATGGGTCTGAAGGCCGAAGTGGCCAGCGTATCAATCCTCGACGATATCTTTTAAAGAGGTAGTCCCTTACCGTGCCAGGGACCGAGCGATGATAAAGCAGGTTCAGAAAAATTATAACCCCCCAGAGCTGGAAAAAAGGGTCCAGCAGAGATGGAACGAGACAAACGCCTACCACAAGACCAAGGAGCTCCGGGCCTCCGGACCGGACTACTACTTCGTGGATGGCCCGCCATACACCACTGGCTATATTCATCTGGGCACTGCCCTTAACAAGATCATCAAGGATTCGATCATACGGTTCAAGCGAATGCACAACCTCAATGTCCGCGACCAACCGGGCTACGACATGCATGGCCTTCCCATCGAGGTGAAGGTGGAGAAGTCCATCGGCATCAAGAGCAAGAAGGACATCGAGACCTACGGCATCGACCGCTTCGTATCGAGCTGCAAGGACTTCGCGCTGACCCATCAGAAGATGATGAACGAGCAGTTCAAGAGCCTGGGCGTATGGATGGACTGGGAGAATCCCTATATGACCATCGCGCCCGAGTACATAGAGGCGGCGTGGTGGACGCTTAAGAAGGCCCATGACAAGGACCTGCTGGTCTCCTCGAACCGCGTCATCTCCTGGTGTCCGCGTTGCGAGACCGCATTGGCCGAAGCGGAGATCGACTACTGGGAGGAGAAGGACCCTTCCATCTATGTGAAGTTCCCACTGCGCAATGAGCCAGGCGTCTCATTGCTCATATGGACCACGACCCCTTGGACGCTTCCGGCCAACATGGCCGTGGCCGCCCATCCCGAATATCTCTATGCGAAGGTTCGCTACGATCGCGGAGATGAGAGCGATACCGTCATAGTTCTGGAGTCGCTCGCGGAGCAGATCGGACAGCTGGAGGGCTGGGAGCGGCATGAGGTCCTGCAGGTCATCAAGGGCGAGGACCTTGTCGGAACGGAGTACATGCCCCCATTGGGAGATGAGGTGCCCATCCAGAACGAGGTGTCTGGGGAGTGGGTGCACCGCGTCGTGCCCTCGGACACCGTGGAGGCAGACATGACCGGTCTGGTACATATCGCGCCAGGCCATGGTCCGGAGGACTTCGAGATCGGGCAGAAGTTCGGCCTGATGGCCTTATGCCCGATAGACGAAGGCGGCCGCTTCACCGCCGAAGGCGGCGAGTACCAGGGGATGTTCGTGAAGAAGGCCAATCCCGTGATTATCGAGCGCCTCCAGGACAAGGGCCTCATGTTCCATTCCGGTACGGTGGAGCACCGCTACGGCCACTGCTGGAGGTGCAAGTCCGGCATCCTGTTCCGGATCACCGACCAGTGGTATCTCCGCGTGACGCAGGTGAAGGACCTGATGCTCAGCGAGATCTCTCGGGTCAAGTGGGTCCCGGAATGGGCAGGTTCAGGCCGCGAATATGATTGGACGGCGAACGCTCGTGACTGGTGCATCTCCAGGCAGAGGTACTGGGGCATACCCATCCCCGTATGGACGTGCTGCAACGGCCACACGAAGGTGGTCGGCTCCCGGGACGACCTGGAAGGGGCGAAGGGGTACGAGCCGGGAATGGACCTTCACCGCCCGTGGATCGACAACGTGTTGTTCGAATGTGAAGAGTGCGGCGAGGAGATGAGGCGGGTCCAGGACGTTCTGGACGTATGGTTCGACGCCGGAGTGGCATCCTGGGCTCAATTGGGCTACCCAAGGGACAAGACGGAGTTCGGAAGGTGGTGGCCGGCCAAGTTCATCACCGAGGCGCACGACCAGACCCGCGGTTGGTTCTATTCGCAGCTGGGATCTTCCTGCATCGCCTTCGATCGGGCCCCCTACGATTCGGTGCTGGTCCATGGATGGATGCTTGACAGCCAGGGGCAACCGATGTCCAAGTCCAAGGGCAATGTCGTAGAGCCGTCGAAGGTCATGGCGGAGTTCGGCGCAGACGCCCTTCGCTTCTACCTCCTTCGCGTCTCGGCCCCATGGGAGGACATATCGTTCCAGAACGAAGGCGTGAAGAACGCCCGCAAGATGCTGAACATCCTGTGGAACGTGGCCAGCTTTGCCACCATGTACATGAGCCTGGACAACTACGACCATCTGGCCGTGGATGAAGCTGCCGTGAAGGCGGCCCTGCGCCCCGAGGACCGCTGGTTGACCTCCAGGACCGAGAAGCTGAAGACCGAGGTGACCCGCAACATCGAGACCTGCGATTTCCATAAGGCCTGCCGCGCGCTGGAGGATTACGTCCTCGAGGACCTGTCTCGCTGGTACGTGAGGCTCATACGCGACCGCATGTGGAGGGAGGCGACGGACCTTGACAAGCTGGCTGCATATCACACGCTCTACGAAGGGCTGATGACCGCGGTCAAGCTGCTCGCTCCCTTCTGTCCGCACATAACGGAAGAGATCTATCAGGCGATGGACGGGAGGCTCATCACCCTTCACATGTCCGACTGGCCAGAGGCCGATGGGTCTCTGATCGACGAGGATGTCGAGGCTTCCATGGCGCTCATGCAGGAGCTTGTGGAGGAGATCGCCAAGGAAAGGCAGAAGAAGAACGTCAAGCTTCGCTGGCCGTTGCAGAGGATACTCGTCAGGGGAAGTGACCCGGCGACCTTGGACCTCATAAGGCCAATGGAGGAGGTTCTGCTCTCGCAATCCAACGTCAAGGAGATCGAATACCTCCCCGCCGGAGAGGAGCCGAGCTTGCCTGAAAATGTAGTGGCCGTGCCGTTCGAGGGCGGCGACCTCTACATCGATTTCAACATGACCCCGGAGCTTCAGGCCGAGGGGTACGCCCGCGAGATCACTCGCAGGATCCAGCAGATGCGCAAGGATATGAAGCTCGACGTCGAGGAGTTCGTGCGGGTGGAGATGCATGCTCCCGCCGACATAACGGAGAACCTCAAGCCATGGCAGGACCACATCATGAAGGAGGTCCGAGCCGTGGGGCTGGACTTCACGGAGTCCCCTCAGGGCAAGCATCTGGTGGAATGGGAGGTAGACGGTCTGAAGATCGATATCGCCCTCACCCCCTCGGGAACGAAGAACTGATGGGGGCTGGCCCCCTGGGCCTCTCGATCGAGGCTGTAACCTTGTCAAAGGCCTCGACGAGAGCCCATCTACATGTCCGATTTCCTGATGACGTGATGATGGAAAACATGACGGATCATGCCCATGCCAGGACATCTCGTGTCAGCAGGGGTCCCGCATGCGTCAGATCCGGACGGAACATGGCCGGACCGGCCGACCTCGTCGGCCGGCCGTTCACTTGACCAGGGAGCGATACACGGCCTCCAGACCTGGGACTGTGTTCAGCCCCGCCATCTCGGAAGGGCTCACCCATCGGAACTCCGTATGCTCCCAGTCTATCGTGATCGAACGCTCTTTTGTCTGGAACAGGAAGGGATGCACGACCCAGATGACGTCGCCATCCCTCACTCGCATGGGCTGACCTGAACGGACGAGTTCGGGCTCCAGCATGTTCAGCTCTTCCCTGACCTCCTTCAGGGCCGTCTGCCGCGGCGTCTCATCCTCCTCCACATAGCCGCTTACCGCCGCCCAATGGCCCTTGAACGTCCCGACCTTATCGCTGCGCTTGAGCATCAGAACCTTTTCGTCGCATCGAAGGAAGCAGGACACGACATGGACCTCCTTGACATCGGGCAGTTCCACGGTCCCCGCCGTGCCGTCGACCGTGCATCGATCCCCCGTGCGCAACAGGGAGAGGTCGATGCCATCGACCAGGGGTACGCCGGAGAGCACTGCGCCAGTCGCCACGATGGGTTCGGCCGACTCGTTGAGGATCGCCGCGGGCAGGGTTCCAACCCTCTTCATCTCGAGCATCACGTAGGAACCGACCGTGCTGCCCTTTCCCCTGGGGAACGCGAACACCTGACCTTTGATCGAGCTGCCTGGGCAGCAGGTCAGCTCGCCCGTCGAGGGCGCCACCCCGCCCAGGAAGCTTACCGGGGAGTCGTTGAGCAGCACCTCCCCGCTGGCGATCCCGCGAGAGATCCCCCTTCCCTTCAATATCATGATATCAGCTCCACCATTCCCTTGGTATCACGATACACCACCTTCTGGGAGCATAACGTGGCGAGATAGTTGCATGCCTTCCCAGAGTTGGTGGCGGTGCATTTGAACCTCTCCTCTATCGGCGTGACGACCATGCATGTGTCGCATACCAACTTTCCAAAGCGCTCCAGTTCCTTGGCCTCTTTCGGGCACTGGGAGAGAGTATGGCGAGAGGTGCAGAACCAGACCTCGGCGTCCCCTCGCGGGCGGCGGTCCTTGAGCATGGATGCCAGCTTCCTTATCTCGTCCACCGAGAGATGGGGGCAGCCGAACGCGACCAGTTCCGGTTCGGTTCCCGTGTTCACCTTCTCCCTTGCCCGTTCCATCTCCTTCTTGCCTACGCCGATCCTCTCAAGGCCGTCGATGCTGAAGGAGCCTGCTTCCGGCGTGATGCCTTCGACATGGAACATGGCGACCGATCCAGCGGCGGCCATGGCTGCGGCCAGGGTCTTGAGCTGGTCGATGGTCGGCCTTATGCCCTTGAAATATGGTATGCGGGCGCCGGAGATCGCTCCCGCGGCCTGGCCAAGCATGGAATAGTCTATATCGTCGCCCTCCACCTCTATCACCACGGCAGGGGCCCGGTTGGCCGTGATATGGAGTCCATATTCAGGCGTCTTGCCGATGATGGCGGCTGCAAGTGCGCCCGGACCGCCCTCGCGATTGGTCCTGGCCCCGATTACAGAATTGGCGAAGCTCAGTGCGTTGGACTCCGCCCATGCGATATGCTGTCCACGCCTTGGCATGTTGGTTCCAAGATAAGGGGTACATGAACAGTCGGAGATCACGCCAAGCTTCTCGTAGCATCTGATGATGTGTTCCTGCCTATCGGCGAAACGGGGAGAGATGCCCATCTCCTTCCATCGTTCGCGATCCATCCCTGCCGGGTTCAAGGTCGTTGGAACGCACACTCTGGCGTCAGCGGCCATCTCTTCCAATAGGCCGATGCCACCCTCCCCTATCGTCTTGTAAGATACGCCCGACAGGTGCGCCGACGCTATCGGTACCAGCCTCTCCGCCCCATAGATATCGCCCAGCGCAACGAGGAGTTCCATGGCCCTGCGGCCGCCCTCGCCCTTCTCGCCTGCCAGGATCGCTTCCTCGTCCCTGTCAAGATGCATTGCCGCTCAGTAGGCCATTCGCCATTAAAACCATTTTGAAAGAGGTCACGACATCCAGGATGCTCGAGCCGACAGGACATGGGCGATACCGTCCTTCCATCTCTGCCCGACCGTGGAACAAGGACGACCGGATTCAGGCCCATTTACATGACGGCGCTGGAGCATCGAGACCCAGAACGTCGTTCGGAGATGATAGGTGATCAAAAATGATTAAATAGTATATCGAATTTGACTGACGGTCAGTCAGGATGTACCATGGCAGTCAAACGTGCTTCCGAACGGAGATCCGACTTTGTGGCAGCGGCCAGGGATCTCTTCGAGGAGAAGGGCTTCGAGAACACCTCAGTTGACGATATCGTGGCAAGACTCGGTGTGGCCAAGGGCTTGTTCTACTACTATTTCGACTCCAAGGAGATGCTCCTCGATCTCATCCTGGAGCATATGCTGATGGAGATAGAGTCGGCCATCGCCGCATCGATGGAGAAGAAGGGGCTGAACGCGATAGAGCGTCTTGGAGAGCTCATCAAGTGTGGGGCCGACATAACCTTCCGCTCTCGTACCATCATAAGGTATTTCCAAAAGGAGCGCAACCGGTCGCTTCATCTCAGCATAGAGAAGAAGTCCCTTGAGATGATGCTTCCTGCCTTGGAGCGTATAGTGCGACAGGGGAACGAAGAGAAGGTCTTCGACGCCCCTTACCCAAGAGAGGCTGCCGGAGCCATGCTGTTCATCATCTCTGGCATGAGAGCCCTCATGCCTGAGGATCCGTCAGCGGAGGACATGCTCCGATACAACAAGACCATGCAACTGTACTCTGAGCGGATCCTGGGAGCGGCCCCAGGCTCCCTCAGGGTTTACGAAGAGATGCTTCCCCCAGAGCTGAGGAGGCGCAAAGGCGATTAACACTTACCCAGGAGCTTCGCGGATGTTCAATATTAGACGTGATAAGAACGATAGAGAGGCCTCTCGATCTAAAAAAGGAGAGAGGTCGGAAAAGGATGTGAGCAGGAGCTTCATCATGCTGGGCCTTGGACTCGGCATGCTGTTGGCCAGCCTGGACCAGACAGTGGTCGGTACGAGCCTCCCGCGCATAGTCGCGGTGTTGGGAGGCATGGAGCTATTCTCATGGCTGTTCACCTCCTACATGCTGGCACAGACCATCACCATCCCCATCGCAGGCAAGATGAGCGACAGGTTGGGTCGGAAGCCCATCTTCCTGGCCGGTATGTTCCTGTTCATGGCCGGCTCACTCATCGCCGGCTTCTCCACATCCATGGAGATGCTCATAGTCTGCCGGTTCATTCAGGGGCTTGGGGGAGGTGCGCTGATCCCTGTTGCTATGGCCACTGTGGCCGACCTATACGCCCCGCAGGACAGGGGCAAGATACAGGGCATACTGGGGGCGGTGTTCGCCCTCTCCACCGTGATCGGTCCCTTCATCGGCGGCTTCATCGTCGACAACTGGGACTGGGACTGGGTGTTCTGGGTCAACCTTCCGATCGGCATATTCGCCGTCATCGTGGCCTCGTTCAAGTTCCCCAGCCTGGCGCATGTGGAGACATCGCCTATAGACTACCTTGGCATCTTCACTCTGACAGGAGCAATGGCACCGGCGCTGCTCGTCCTTACATGGGGCGGAAGCACCTATTCCTGGACAAGCCCGGTGATACTTGGCATGATCGCGTTCTCCATGGTCATGCTGGTGGCGTTCGTGATGGTGGAGCGCAAGGCAGCCGATCCGTTGCTTCCGTTCAGCCTCTTCAAGGAATCGATATTCACATTGGGAAGTGCGGGCCTGTTCATCATGGCTCTTGGCATGTTCGGCGTCATCGGGTTCCTACCCCTGTTCCTGCAGGCGGTCATGGGCATGAGCGCCACCAACAGCGGAATGCTGACCATACCTCTGATGGTCGGTTCGATGATCACTTCGATAGGCAGCGGGTTCCTGCTGAAGCGCACTGGCTACAAACCATGGCTCTTGATAGGGCCGCCGATAATGGCCGTCGGCATGTTCCTGCTCTCCACGCTGCATGCCGGCAGCGACCCCCTGGAGGCGATAGTCTATCAGCTGATAGTCGGCATGGGGATCGGCGCGGTCATGTCGAACTACATCGTGGCGGCACAGAACGTCATGCCCAAGAACGAGATGGGCGTGGCCACCTCCTCCATGAGCCTGTTCCGCAGCATCGGCGGTACGGTGGGCGTGACGATGTTCGGCGCCCTATTGAACGGGCGCATGGTGACCGAGATCGGCAGAAACCTTCCTGAGGGGGCCATGGAACTGCTCCCCACCACAGATGCCAACAGCCTTGGCAACATCCTGCTCGATCCAGAGATCTCGGCCATCATCCCTGCCGCAATCCAGGAAGCAATAAGGCTATCACTGGGCAACAGCATCACCTTCCTATTCATGGTAGGTGCGATAATCGTATCCCTCTCCTTCATCGCCAGCGCGTTGACCAGAAATGTTCCTCTGAAGAGCGCCAAGGAGTACTATGGTGACGGATCGGACGAACCAGGGAAGGTCGACAGCGGCGAGTCCAAGGAGACGGGCGTGGTAGCGGCGGAGGTGTCGAACAAATGATCCCCTCCCCGACCACGCCTTATCGGGCCATCGACCGACCTCATATTCCGCAAAAGAGGTGACAGGATGAACGACATGGGACGTTATAGAAGGATCCTCCTTCCGGTGGACGGGAGCGAGAGCGCGAAGAATGCCATGAGGGTCGGCCTGGAGATGGCCAAGATGTTCGAGGCCGAGGTGACTGCCGTCAGTGTGGTGGACACCGCTAGCTTCTCCCAGGCATCTCAGGGATACATGCTTCCGGACATGTATGCCTATGCCGATGAGGCGGCCGAGGCGATCGTCGAAGAGGTCGTGAAGGAAGGGGAGGCCATGGACGTGAAGGTCAAGGGCGTAGTGTCCAGAGGGCCTCCGTGGCAAGAGATCGTCGATCTCTCCAGGGATCATGATCTCGTCGTGATGGGGACACATGGCCGGAGCGGGGTGTCCCATGCCATCATGGGCAGCGTCGCCGAGAAGGTGGTCCGCTTCGCCCACTGTCACGTCATGGTCGTCAAGTGACATCCCCGGCATGACTGATGCCACACAGAGGCGTCGGCATGAATCAATTTAAGAAGCGCCCCGAGACATTGACCCGCGCGTAAAAGCGCTGACGGCCTTAAATGATGCTCGGGCGCAAACGAAGAACGGCAGAACAGCGTGGTGGACGCACTGGATTACGTCAGCAGACTGTTGTTGGACCTGACATTGATGCTCCTGATCGCGGGAACATGTTCCATCATATTCTCCCGCATCAGGATGCCCCCCGTAATCGGGTATCTAGCCGCAGGCATCATCCTTGGCCCGACGATCCTGACAGATGTATCGATAGATCCCACCACCATCAACCTGCTCTCCAACATGGGCATCGTTCTGCTGATGTTCTCGATCGGCCTGAACCTCAACCTTGAGAAGCTCAAGCAGCTTGGTTCCTACATCCTGATCCTGCTCTCACTGGAGATGCCGTTCATGGTGGTGGCCGGTTATCTCGCCGGCCTCGCTCTCGGCTTGGACAGCGTGGCCGCGATCTTTCTCGGCGCGGTGATCTCGGGAACCAGCACCGCGGTGGTCGTGATGGTCCTTCAGGGCCGCGCCGATGTCGACAGTGAGGTCAAGGTGACATCTACCACCATAACCGTCATGGAGGACCTAGGCCAGGTCATGATACTGACCATGGCCGCGCCATTGCTGGTGGGCGACACCCCTGCGCTGGGCTCCATCGCCTTGATGGTCATCAGCATCGTGATATTCATGGGCGCCAGCCTGGTCCTGGGTAGCAAGGTCATCCCGCGTTTGCTCAATTGGATAGGGAGGAAGTACGACCCGGAGGTCCTTCTGATCATCTCGCTAGGCCTATGCTTCGCCATGGCCCTTCTCTCTAGCCTGATCGGCCTGTCAATCGCCATCGGGGCGTTCATAATGGGTCTCATCGTGTCACAGGCCATTCGGGCCAATGAGGTGATGGAGAAGGTCGGACCTATGAAAGAGGTCTTCATGGCGGTCTTCTTCATAAGCATCGGCATACAGGTCGTCCCGTTCGCCATCATCGAGAATCTGTTCCTGGTTTTCGCGATAGCCCTTGTGTTCATGGTCGCCAAGACCATCGGCGTGACCTTCGGCAGCTATCTCTTGAGAGGCAATCTCCGTAACAGTTTCCTTATCGCCACCAGCCTGCTCGCGATGGGGGAGTTCGCCTTCATCATCGCCAAGACCGCCCTTGACGCCGGCGTCGTGGACCAGCAGTTCTATGCGTCTGTCATAGGCGCAGCACTGGTGACCATGCTTGTGATGCCGATCGTTTCAAAGGCGGCCGCCAAGGCGTATTCCGCCATGTCGGCGATGACGCCTCAGCCCCTGAAGGTTGTCATGTCCCGCTTCGACAACCTTCGGATCGAGATCGGAAACCGGGCGACCTCAACCCCCGAAGTGAGAAGGGGCATCAAATGGGAGCTTGTGCTGGTCTTCATCGATCTTCTGACCATCGTCGTGATACAGACGCTGTTCTACAGCGTCGTGGTGCCAATGGACCCGTTCCCCGGGATGGCCGATGGCTCGGACATGATGGCCACATTGATCACCATCAGCATCAGCATGATGCTCATGCTCCCTGCCGTTATCAACATGTTCCAGGGGATCAAGAGGATCGCCAGGCTTCTCGCGGACGGGTCTGCCACCGGCATGCAGACCAAGAGGAGGATGCACCTCTATCTCACTTTCAGGAACCTTGGAGAGGTCGCCGCCCTGCTCCTGCTCATCCTCCTGTTCCTGCCGTTCTTGGCAGAGACCATCGGTGTGCCAGGATCGATCTGGGCCGGGATCGCCACACTGGCGATAGTCTTGATAGCCATGGCGATACGCTCATACTATGGCACCAAGCATCCGAAGGATGTCGTATCGGAAAGCGATGTCAACACAAATGCTGAAAACGATGGTGAAGGAAGCGGACCCGGGGGGATTTGAACCCCCGTTTGAGGCTTTCCCTGGATCGACTTGGATCCTCCGGAGGCCCCAGTGATATCCAAGCTACACTACGAGTCCCAGTCATCAGATGGAAAAGGACTAGATAAAGATTGTCGAAGCGTCGTCCAGATGGCGGCATGAACGGGTTTCCTACTGCACCATGTTTGGAACGACCGTGCGACATCTTGGTGTGACTCCAGAATGAACGTTATCATCGTCTGCATTGCATGACCGATGCATCCCCGACGTCTGCAGATATTCACAATGCGATGAGGTCTTCGCCCCATGCGCGTGGCTGGCGCAATGAAGGTAGAATGGACACATTGCCTCGCAACCATCTTTACATGCAAGATATGAAATGAAAAACGAACCGCGTCAAACGGCGCGGTGCCGTGTGAAGGGATTGGAAGGGGTTTACTCCTTCTTGGCCTTGAACTCGGTGTAGCCACACCGTCCGCATGCGCTGCGGTCCTTGTGCTCGGAAAGGAAAACTCCAGGGCCACACTTCGGGCAGTTACGCCTTGTGCGCTCCAACTTACCGCCTTCGACGGAATAGTAGTCCTTCTTGGCGGTTGCACCCTTCTTCTCGCCGCCCTTCGCGGCCTTCTTGTCACCGGACTTCTGATCCTTTGCCATCGTGATACCTCTTGATTTCTTGACGATTCACGCCTTAGGCCTTCTTAGCCTTCTTCTCGGCCAGACCGTTCCTTACCAAGATGTAGTTCTTCTCATACTTCTTGGCGACCTCGACGTCATTGTACACCTTGGCGTATCCCTCGGTGGAGCCGATCCCATACTTGGATCCCATCTCATCGACGACCACACGCTCCTTTGGCACGCCTAGTGCGCTGGCCAGAGCGGTGCGGATAGCGTCCCGGGAAGGAGTGGGCTCTCCATCATGGTCAGCCTTGAAGTTGACCTCTATCCGGTCCAGGACCTTGTTCTCGAACTTGCTTACGATATCGACCTTCAATCTAATTCCTCCATCCTTTCGATGAATTCGCTTGCTAGGCCTGCCGATCTCTCATCTATCCTTAGTAGAGCCATACCCTTTCCAGGGACGCCATACATAAGGCAGGAACCGAGGGGAGCCATCGCCGCGCAGGCCAGAGCAGCCAGGTCTTCTTCTCCCTCGACCTGTAATTTTGTTGGAACGTCTCTTTTCAAAGCCTCGTCCAGCTCACCAACGAGCTCAGCCGTTATCATGCCTGCAGGATTGTTCACCTTCACATGCACGCCCTCGTACAGATCGAGCCTTTCCGCGAGAGAGGTGTAGGCGCGGCGCTCGGTCTTGAGATCATACACAATGAGGTCGGGCGCAAATCCGTGCTCCAGCAGGGTAAAGGAGACCATATCTCCGACGGCCATGAGCATCTCGCATCCTTTTAACTCCTTTGACAGTTCATCGATGCTTACGACGCTTCCCAGGCCAGTGCTGAGCTGTTCCCTCATGCTCTCTGGCAAGCTCAATGCACGCTTGATGCGGTTGAGCTTACCGGACCTTGAGGGCGAACTTTCCGTTGACATGAATGCCCATCCTCTGGGCGATCTCCGAACGAGTGTGATCGATGATGACAACGTAACCCTGCCAATCTTTGGTCGTTGGGTTGCCACATAGAGGACATGTATCTGCTTCACTTATGAAACTGCAGTTCTTGCAGGCCTTCTGGACAGCTCTCATGCGACCTCACCTGAGACCTTTTTCTGATCTTCCGCTATCCATTCCAACTTTCCGAGGCCATGCTGCCTCATGGTAAGGCCGATCTTGGACTCTCGCGGGTTCCTCTCGTTCAGACTTAGGGCGACGATGCGTGCACGTACGCGGTCCCCTATCTTAAGGTCCCTCTTTGAGTCCTTGCCAACAAGACGACCGTTCTCGGCATCGATGTCGAAGCGGTCATCCATGATCTGCGATATGTGAAGAAGTCCGTCGAGCGGACCGAACCTTACGAAGACGCCGAACTTTAGAACCTCGACCACCACACCTTCGATGACCTCTTGTAGCTGGGGGCGGAAGAGTAGGGCATCATATTTCACCTTCTGATAGACGGCGCCGTCCCCATGTACTATTCGGCCAGGTCCCAGAGGCTCGACATTGGAGACTAGTACGGTGAGCGAATCGTTGTCCTCGATCTTGCCCTCGAAGGACTCCCAGCTAAGCTGGTTGAATACGCTCTCGAGATCGTCGCCCAGTTTTTCCGGCGGGATGCGAACGACCTTCTCTTTCTTTGATAGTACATACATAGCATGCCCTCTGAACGATGATTGTGGATAAGACATCTCTTATTTATACCCTAGGTTACCCTAGAACGGAGTCCAGATGTGATAGGTTCTCAAAAAAGAAAGGGAAATAGGAAAGGGTTTTTGGTCGCTTAGACGACCACGAACAGAGCTGCGAACACCAGGGTGATGGTGGAAAGCAGCTTCACCAGCACGTGGAGGGAAGGACCAGCGGTGTCCTTGAAGGGATCGCCGACGGTGTCTCCCACGACCGCGGCCGCATGGGCGGGGCTCCTCTTGCCGCCGTGGCGACCGCTCTCCACATACTTCTTGGCATTGTCCCAGGCGCCACCGGCGTTGTTGAGCGTGGTGGCCATGAGGATACCAGCGATGGTGGCGACCATCAGGAAGGCACCCACCGCCATGACGGCGATGTTGCTGTCCGGGTACAAGAACCTCATGCTTACGCCAACGATGATCGGCACGATGACGGGCAGGATGCCTGGTAGGACCATTGCCTTGAGGGCGCCCTTGGTGGAAATGTCCACGCAAAGAGCGTAGTCTGGCTTCTCGGTACCCTTCAGGATGCCGGGCTTCTCCCTGAACTGCCTGCGGACCTCATTGATCATGTCGTAGGCAGCCTTGCCGACCGCGTTGATGGTCAGCGAGGTGAACAGGAAGACCAGCATTCCACCGATCAGGGCAGCGACGAACACTGGCGGCTCGGAGAGGTCAACGATGAAGACTTCCTCCACGGTCTTGTTCAGGAGCAGCGCGACCTCTTCGAAGTAGGCGGCGAACAGCAGGAAGGCGGCCAGAGCGGCGGAGGCCATGGCATATCCCTTGGTCAGGGCCTTGGTGGTGTTGCCAACGGCATCCAGCTTGTCGGTGCGGTTCCTGATCTCCTCGGGCTGGTTGGACATTTCCACGATGCCGCCCGCATTGTCAGTGATCGGGCCGAAGGTGTCCTCGGCCAGGATGAACGCGCAGGTGGCAAGCATGCCCATGGTGGCGACGGCGGTGCCGTACAGGCCAAAGATGAACTCCATGTCAGCGGACGGAGCGGCCATGGTACCCAGCATGTAGGATCCCAGCAGACCGATCGATATGGCGATGACGGGCATCAGGGTGGTCTCGAGACCGATGGAGAATCCGGTGATGATGTTGGTAGCCGGGCCAGTCTCAGATGCCTGAGCGATCTTTCGGACCGGGCGGTACTCGCCAGCCGTGTAGTATTGAGTGATGTAGACGATGAGGATGCTCAGCACAATGCCTATCAGACCGCAGGCGAAGAAGAGCTCCCACTCTGGAAGCATCAGATTGCAAATGACCGCAAATCCGATGGCTGCCAGGACGGATGATACGTAATATCCGCGGTTCAGCGCCTTGTTCGGATCCTCGTTCTCGTCGCGCAGGCTGACGGTCAGTATGCCCACCAGGGAGGCGAGCAGACCGATGGCACGAACGACCAAGGGGAAGAACACGAAGGCGACCTCTCCACTTAGGGCGAAGATCGATGCACCGATGATCATGGCGCCGATGTTCTCGGCAGCGGTGCTCTCGAACAGATCGGCACCACGGCCAGCGCAGTCGCCGACGTTGTCACCGACGAGGTCGGCGATGACAGCGGGGTTACGGGGATCGTCCTCAGGGATACCGGCCTCGACCTTTCCGACCAGGTCAGCACCGACATCGGCGGCCTTGGTGTAGATACCACCGCCGACCTGAGCGAACAGGGCGGCGAAGGAGGCACCGAACGCGTAACCGACCGACAGGGACAGCGCCATCGAGATGAGCTCAGAGTCGGTGGCGCCAGCAGTGAGGAGGCCGGGGGCGGCGAACTCAAGGTACAGGAAGAATATGCCAGCAACACCAAGGAGCGACAGGGCCACCACGGCGAAGCCCGACACGGCGCCGCCACGGAATGAGACCTTCAATGCTTCGTTCAAGGTGCGCCGGGCCGCGCTGGCGGTGCGGATGTTCGAGCTAACGGAGACGAACATGCCGATGTAGCCAGACAGGGCAGAGAAGAACGCACCAAGCAAGAAGGCGGCGCCGACATAGACGCCCCTCATCATTTCGCCATATTGCATTCCCATCCCGACGGTGATGATCACCGCAAGGATCACGCTAATAATCGCGATCGTTTTGTACTGGCGAGCAAGATATGCCATCGCTCCTTCACGGATCGCATCCCCGATCTCTTTCATCTCGGGGGTGCCTGTATCCTTCCTGAATATAGCCCAGGTAAGATAACCCGCGAAGAGGAGACCTATTATGCCCGCGATTGGTACCAGATAGACCAATGCATCAACATGCATAATCAGAACCCTCATCTAGGTTTCCGGGTGGATTATGATACAGATATTTATTCCTTCTTCATCAATCAACACAGGCCGATTTTACTGGGTGAACGTTCATCGGCACGAGGATGCGTCATCTGGCATACCATCGGTTCTCTCTCGTACACCTCTCGAGATCTGAACCTAGCCGCATTTTTCTCTTCATTTGCTTATATGATGATTCCCATTACCAAGGGCGAATGGGCATACCCAAGGATCACCAATATACTTGCACGATCCCCCGAAATCGCATCGTTGCTCCAGCACCTTCTAAGCTGCATTGCTTCTTCGGCCGTTGCGAAGCACCTCACGGTATTCCCACGGTGATACGGTGCAGGATGTCGAGCGTGATGCTCAGCGTTCTACCAGCATCGCGCAGGTGATGATATATCTCACGGCACTTCAGGATCTTTATGGGATCATCGCCACGGAATAGCTCGACCATGGCCCCCACATAGGTAGATTCGATCTCCCTCTCCCAGCGCCTCATATCGTTTATCATCGATTCCGCGACGAAGTGGTCCCTCTCCATCGTGTGGACCGCCTTCGCCACTTCCCTTACGCCCTCCATCAGGGCGTTGGCCATGTGCATGATGGGTTCATTTGGAGCGACTCCGTAGGCTCTCATCTCCACCGCCGTCGAGAGGCAATGATTGAGGATGTAGTCAACCTGCCTGGCCAGCTGATAGATGTCTTGCCGGTCGAACGGGGTGGTGAACGCCTCCATCAATCGGTCCTCCATGATGTGGCGCAGATCGTCGGCGTTCTGCTCCTCCCTCCTCAGGTCCGAGGGGTCGGAGAGGTCGCCCCGCTCCAGCCATTCCAGGAACGATTCCACCCCCCTTACTGTCTGGTTTGCCTGTTCGCGCAGCATGCCGTAGAAGTCATAGCGGGCCGGGAACAGCCTGTCCAGCACACCCTTTCTCTCAGGATCTCGCCTCTCTTCCATGTCCCCATCCTCAGAACAACAAGCTCGTGATAGATAAGATGGTCGCAGAGATCGTCGCCGAGGCCGGGATCGTCAGGAACCATGATGCCACCATGTGCCTTCCCACGTCCCACTGGACCATCCTGGCGTTGACCGCCGCTCCTACACCCATGACGCTGGATGCCACCACCTGTGTCGAGGACACCGGCGCTCCAAGGATGGTGGAGCCTAACAGGGAGGATGCGGATACCAGTTGAGAGTCGAGACTGTCCAATGGTCGAAGGCGATATATCTTCCTACCCAGCGTCTTCATTATCTCCCACCCCCCAGCCAATGTTCCAGCGGCCATCATGGCGGCGCATGATGCCCTCACCCACAGCGGTATGTCATCCGTTGCGACAAGTCCCGCGGACATGAGGGCCATCACCATCAATCCCATCTGTTTCTGGGAGTCGTTGGAACCATGGGCGAATGCCAGCATCCCGGTCGTTAGCCATTGCAAGCGGCGGAGATTCAGCACCACCGTGCTCCTGGCAGGCCGCAGCAGTATGGCGCTCAACTTCCTTAGGAGATACCCGCCGATGAAACCTGTGGCCACCGAGATGAAGAGAAACGCGATTATCTTCGCCATGCCGACCAACTGCCCCGCCGCAAGTTCATCGGCACCCCAGGACACGCTGCTCAGGCCAGCTCCCATAGCGGCCGCTCCTACAAGGCCTCCGATGAGGGAGTGCGTGGATGATGAGGGGAGGCCCCTCCTCCATGTGATCACGTTCCAGAGCGTCGCCCCGGCCACGGCTGCCAGTAACAGTTCGCCCATCAGCTTCCCGGAGGGGAGTTCGACCAGGCTTTGCATGGTGAAGGCGACAGCGCTTCCGCCGAGCATCGCGCCGATTAGACCGAGCAAGGCAGCGTAGAAGACGGCCGATCGCGGCGAGGTGACCCCAGATGCCACCATCGTGGCGACCGTCGACGATGCATCCTGGACTCCATTGGTGAACGCGAACAATAGGGCAAGTATGATGGTTGCCGCGGCCAGAAGTTCAATCTCTACCATGTTTCACCATCTCAGGCGCATCGGAGGATATCGTGCGTAAGCCTTGTTTCAGCGCCTCCGTGTCATTTCAGTCGTTCGAACTCCGATGCGGTTCGGCGGATATTGTCCTTCGCCTCGCATCCCCGTGGTCAAGCATCCTGAGTCCAACAAAGCGAAAGGAGAGCACGAAGGAGAATTATAATGGATCGCTCTACATCAAAGATCGGAGTGAATTCACATAATCGTTGGCCAGCCTATCGATCCTGTTTATTGTAATTACTGCTAAGATATATTAAAGTATGAAATAACCTCATTGCGATAACAAGGCGAAAAGGATGAGTGACCTACAAGCTGCCCTGGAGTTCATACCTGGCGCCATCATCGCCATCATAGTCATCTCAAATCCATTGTCCACCTCGGCGATGTTCCTTGCCTTGACGCAGAGTATGACCGAGGAGGCGAAGATGCGGACGGCGCGAAAATCTTCCTATTACTCATTGATGATCTTGATGTTCTTCGCGTTCACAGGCTTGCTGCTCTTCCAGATCTTCAATTTCAGCGTCGGTGCGTTCCGGATCGCTGGCGGCATCCTGCTCATGTCCACGGCCCTGGGGATGCTCTATCCAAGGTCGGAAGGGGAGAATATCGGCGAACCGACGAAGGACATCTCGCTCATGCCCATGTCCATACCGTTCATCAGCGGACCGGGGACCATAGTAACGGTGGTGGTCCTGATGTCCACCGCCAACAAGATGTCCGATGGTGACTTCGGGATCGCGCTCGTCGCCTACATGGGGGTCATACTAGGCATCCTGATACTCATAGCGATATCCTACCTCGTGATGGTCCACTCCGATCGACTGTTCTCGATGATAAGGGATGAAGGGAGGGACGCCATCACCAAGCTGATGGGATTGATCGTCCTGTCCATCTCGATACAGTTCATCGTCAACGGCATCGGTGACGTATTGCCCATGTTTGTGGATATCGTGAAGGACAGCACTGGCATCGGATGACCTTCGCCCGATGGTCCGCATGCTTGGAGGAAATCGTTCAAGATAGTGCTTCCACAACATATTCTTAGATGTCATCGTTTTTCCCCGGGCATATATGTTCAGCTCTGGAGACGTTGCCGGCCTTGTACTGGTATACGCATACGTGAGCCTCGTCATCTCTCTAGCGGCATGGGTCAGGAAGTGTAGGCCAGACTTTGACTATAGAAAACTGATACACATACTTGTAGGCAACATCGTGTTCATATGGTGGGTCTTCGACGACCGCTGGACGATGGGCCTGCTTGCAGCCCTTCCCTTCGTGTTCCTCTTGCTCATGATGACGCCCATGTCGCCCATCAAGCGATTCAGCGGCTCATTCCTGGACGAGGCAACCGGCCAGGGCCACGGCTACGGTCTTGTATATTATGCCGTCTCGTGGACGATATTGGCCATCGCGCTCTTCGACGATCGCATGGTGGGGGCCATCGCCATCGCATCGATGTCGTTCGGGGACGGCATCGGAGGGCTGCTGGGAAAGAGATATGGAAGGAAGAAGCTGTATCGCAACAAGAGCTACATCGGCACCATGTCGGTGTTCCTGGGAACCACCCTCTCCGCATTGGCCATAATGGCGTTCTACACTTATCTCGGAGGGTATCTTCCTCAGCTCGGGGTGCCTGACATGACATTGATGATGGCGGTGGCGGTGGCGACACTGGCCGGTGTCTTCGTGGCCATATTGGAACTGTTCTCTCCCGGAGAGTATGACAACCTAATCGTGCCGCTAGGCACCGCGGCCTTGTTGCTACTGGTTGGTCTGTGATATGCGTTTCATCGTGGTAGATGGGATAGATGGGTCGGGGAAGAGCACGGTCGCGGAATGGATAGCCCAGCACTATGCATCCCTTGGAGAGACCGTCAGAGTGCAGCATCATCCTTCGGACGGCCTGATGGGTCGCCTTTCCGCCAGGTCCCTGCGGGGGGAGGGGAAGATCATGTACATGCTGTCCTCGATGTTCTACATGATCGATGTACTGTTCTCCGTGATCAGATTGCCCGTTTGGAAAGGGAGATACGACAACGTGGTCTTCGTCCGCTACCTCTTGGCCACCGCATACCTGCCCGAGAACCTATCAAGAACCGCCTACGATCTGTTCGTTCGTGTGCTCCCGGTTCCTAAAAGATTGTTGCTCGTGGATGTAGAACCTGAATGCGCCCTTCACAGGATAGCGCAAAGGGAGCATGAAGAGGAGATGTTCGAGAATCTTCCTTCGCTGATCGAGGTCCGGGACAAGGTGCTCTCCCTCGCCAGAACCTGGACCGTGCTGGACAACAATGGATGCGAGACCGAGTCCAGGCAACGGCTCGACGACATCCTTGCCGCATGGGATGATTGAGAGGTCATCTCTTCGCTGGCTCCACATGTATGATGATCTGGAAGTGAGGTAGCCTTTTCCTGATCTCCTCTTCCAGATGCTCGGCGAGGGCGTGTGCTTCATCAACCCTCATATCGCCTTCGACGGCAAGATGCAGTTCGAGATAGTTGGTCGCCCCTCCTCGGCGAGCTCTCAGGGCATGGAAGTATCGATACCTTCGCGAGTGTTCACCCAGCACCTCCCTTATTATCCGTTCCTCCTCCGGCAGGACATTTTCGTCGAGCAGGTCGGATGAAGCCTTGTGGATCAGGCGGAGCCCCGAGATGACTATATATGCAACCATGACCAGGCCGATGATCGGATCGATGAACGCTAGTCCGGTGACGTACATGAGGGAGAGGGCGATGAGCACCCCGAGGTTGGAGACAACGTCCACCCGCAGATGGGCGGCGTCCGCCTCCAGCGCCAGGGACCGTTCGGTGCGCGCCACCTTGTAGAGGTGGGAGGATATGACGAGATTGACCAAGACGGCGACGGCCATCACACCAATGCCCAGCTCGACCATCATGACCTCTCCGCCTCCCAGCAAGCGGTCCACCGCCTCGCGGGCGACCGCCACGGCAGCGAATATGATGAGGAGTCCGACTATCACCGAGACAAGGTTCTCCACCTTGGAATGGCCATATGGATGCAGCGCGTCGGGCGGCTCCATGGACTTCCTCACGGCATAGAGCGCCAGGACCGTTGCGAGCAGATCGGTAATGGAATCCACTGCCTGCGAGATGATGCTTATTGAGCCTGTGGAAAGCCCCGCTCCGAGCTTGATCGCGATCATGAACACGACGGTCGCGATCGCGATCGATGAAGCGCGCAGGCGGGGATCTTCCATGATTGATAAATTTCAAGACTGTCGATAATAAATTTCCGCGGCCGGGACGCCTCGGACCTGCCATGACCGCTCATGATAACGATTATATCAGCTGTTGGCGGTGAGGTCGCCTGTCTAGGTGAACGTATGAAACGCCGAGCTGTTGAGGACATTGCACTGGATGGGACCAGCACCGTGAACGAGCTTATCATGCAGATGAAAAATGCCGGTGGCTTCACCGGCAGAAAGCTCGCCGACGCGGTGGACATCATGGAGGAGATGCTGGTCGATGATGAGTGTTTCACCTTTCTTTCATTCCCCGCCTGCATCATGGCCACAGGGACGAGGGGGGTCATAGTCGAACTCGTGAAGAGGAAGCTCGTCGATGCCATCATAACCACCTGCGGAACGCTGGATCACGACCTGGCCAGAACATGGAAGAAATATTACCATGGCGACTTCCACATGGACGACGTCAAGCTCCACCAGCAGGGCGTCAACCGTCTCGGCAACGTCCTTGTGCCCAATGCCAGCTACGGAACCGTTCTGGAGAAGAAGCTCTCGCCCATGTTCAGGAAGATCCTGAAGGACCGCAGCTCCATCTCCACCCGGGAATTGATCGATGAGGTGGGAGCGAGGATAAAGGATGAGAGCTCCCTGCTGCATTGGTGCCATCGCAATGGCGTCCCAGTGTTCGTTCCCGGCATCACCGATGGCTCGTTCGGAAGCCAGCTGTGGATGTACTATCAGGACCATCGCGACCTGAGGATCGACCTGTTCAAGGACGAGCAGGACCTCTCGGACATCGTATGGACGGCAAAGCAGACCGGGGCCTTGATGATCGGCGGAGGGATCAGCAAGCACCACACCATCTGGTGGAGCCAGTTCCGCGGCGGCCTTGACCATGCGGTCTACCTGACCACCGCGGTCGAGTATGACGGGTCCCTGTCCGGCGCCCAGGTCCGGGAGGCGGTGTCCTGGGGCAAGGTCAAGGAGACCGCTGACCATGTCACCGTGGAGGGAGACGCCACCATAACGCTGCCCATCATCGTGGCCAGCGTCCTGGAGAGGCTGGAGAGCAGATGAGGGTCGCCATCATCCCAGGGGATGGTATCGGGCCAGAGGTCATCTCTTCCGCGGTGAGGGCCATCGAGGCCGTCTCGGCAGATATCGAGATGGAGGAGGCCCTGATGGGACTAGATGCCCACAGAAGGACCGGTTCATACCTCCCCGAGCACACGGTCGAACTGTTGCGAGATGTTCCAGCGGCGCTGTTCGGCGCCATCACCTCCCCCCTATCCTATGACCCGACATATCGCTCGCCGCTCCTCCAGATAAGGAAGGAGTTCGACCTTTACGCGAACATACGTCCGGTGAAAAGGCATCATCCAGACATCGGCCTTGTCGACCTGGATGCCGTCATCGTAAGGGAGAACACCGAGGGGATGTACACCGGCATCGAACGTGACGAAGGGGATGGGGTCATAACTGAGAGGAAGGTGACGACGCGAGCGTGCCAGCGCCTGGTCGACCGCGCACTCCGGCTATGCCGCGAGGAAGGAAGGAGGAAACTGACCTGCGTGCACAAGTCGAACGTGCTGCGCCGTTCCGACGGACTGTTCCGAAAGATATTCTACGAACGAGCGGAGGGGCAGGGGATCGAGGTGAGCGACATGCTCGTCGATGCCGCCGCTGCCGCCCTCATCACCAAGCCCCAGGACCTGGACGTGATAGTGACCCTGAACCTTTACGGGGACATCCTCTCGGATGAAGCGGCGGCCCTGACAGGAGGCCTGGGATTCGCCCCCTCGGCCAACATGGGGGACGACCTTGCCTTGTTCGAGCCGACGCACGGCTCTGCTCCCGACATCGCCGGCAAGAACATCGCCAATCCGGTTGCCGCAATCCTGTCCGCGGCCATGATGTTGCGCCATCTGGGAATGAAGGAGAAGGCGTTGCGGCTGGAGACGGCTGTGAAGGATGCGCTGGCAAACGGCCTGAGGACTCGCGATGCGGGCGGGCGGCTCGGCACCGAGGAGTTCACGAGAGCGTACCTCGAAGTCCTAGGAACGACCTGATCGGCTTGAACAGGCGGAACAGTTCCTCGCCACCTTGTTGGATCAGGCTCTGGACCGCCTGCAGATGCGTGTGCTGACGGCCGGTGCTGTCCAGCTCACGCTTCTCCAGGTACACCAATGCGGCCAGAAGGATGATGAAAAGAAGCATCTCAGGCAGGGACAGCACGCCTAGGTACTCTATCTGCAACCAGTCCATGGCTATGTGAAGGCCCCAGGCGAGCACGGGTACCGCCATCCGGAATCCTATAGCGGCGGGACCGATCAGTACTATAGCCGCGGGATTGTGGAGCACGGACTTCCATTCCAGGTCGGACGCCATAGCTGCCTGGTAGTCAAGCGCCCCTGTGATCCCCTGCATCTTCACGAAATCGAACATGGCGAATGCATGGTCCAGGTCTATGAGGAACCCGAATAGCAGGGCGGCGAAGGCCTCGGTCCTGTCCAGCTTAAAAAGTTTGCAAAGCACCAGGACGACCAAGAGGTGCACTATGGCGATCATTAACGGTCGTACTAAACAGGGGGCCGATATTAGTACTTGCCCCCACTAGAATCATAAGAGATATCAATAACAGACTATGTCGACGGATGGTCTGGCTTTGGAATTAAATACAAGTGGTTTACCTAGACAAATCGTTGGGACGATGAGTGACGGGCGACTGATAGTGGTATCGAACCGAGAGCCCTACATCCACGAGAGGAACAAGAGAGGCATCCGGTGCAAGATGCCCGTCGGAGGGCTGGTCACCGCTTTAGATCCTGTCATGCAGAGAGTGAGGGGAGTTTGGATCGCATGGGGGAGCGGCAACGCCGACGCAGAGATGGCCGATGAAAAAGGGCGGCTGCAGGTTCCTGAGAGCAACCCAAGGTATACGCTCAGGAGGATCTGGCTCGACCCCAAGGAGGTCAACGAGTACTACTATGGTTTCTCCAATCGCGTCATATGGCCCGTATGCCACCTGTTCCAGGAGAAGGCCAGGCTTCTGCCGGAGTACTGGGAGACGTACAAGAAGGTCAACCAGCGATTTGTCGATGCAACTCTGGAGGAGGCCGGTCCAGAGGATCCGATATGGCTGCAAGACGTGCACTTCTCCCTGATGCCTTCCGCCCTCCGCGAAGAGCTACCCGATAGCAACATAGCACTCTTCTGGCACATCCCCTTCCCCCCGTGGGAGACGTTCTCCTGCATCCCATGGCGCAGAGAGATGCTGGAGGGATTGCTGGGAGCGAACCTGCTCGGCTTCCACACCTCGTCCTACGTGGCCAACTTCCTCAACACGGTGCAGAAGGAGTTCCCGGAGGCCCAGATCAGCTCCTCCGCCATCAGGTACAAGGGCAGGACGACGAGGGTCAGGCCGTTCCCCATCGGGATAGATTATGCCAACTACAGGGCGTTGAGCTCGCGTGAGAACATACGCCGACGCGCCAATCAGCTTCGGCACAAGATGAACGTGCAGCAGATAATACTGGGAGTCGACCGCCTGGACTACACGAAGGGGATATTGAACCGATTCCTTGCGTTCGAGAGGTTCCTTGACACCCATCCCCGGTACCAGGGAAAGGTGTCCTTCATACAGGTGGCCTCGCCGACGAGATCGGCCATAAGCGAGTATCGGGAGATGAAGCGCCAGATAGAAGAGACGGTCGGCCGGGTCAACGGGAAGTTTCAGCGTCCCCAGTGGACTCCGGTGATATATATCAGCAGGCATGTCCCGACAGACGAGATCATGATGTTATACCGCATCGCGGATGTTGCCATGGTCACGCCCATCATAGACGGCATGAACCTGGTGGCCAAGGAATATGTCACCGTGAACGACAACGGTGTTCTCATCCTGAGCGAGTTCGCCGGGGCGAGCGAGGAGATGGAGAGCGCGATAATCGTCAATCCCTACGATGTGGAAAGCATGGCCAAGGCTCTCGAGAGAACGCTGTCCATGACCCCGGAGGAGAGGGCCAGGCACATCGAGCCCCTGAGGAAGCTGGTGAAGGAGCATGACATCTTCTGGTGGCTGAACACGTTCCTTGAGGAATGGGGAGTGAAGATGGAGAGCCTCGAGGCTTCGGGCGGCCAGCGGATAGTCGCCGGAGCCTGATGGCCAAAAAGGGCTCGTCCATGACAGCCTGGTATTGGTCCGGTGACAGAGCATTATTAATACTCATTTCGAAATTCACCCCTCATGAAGAAGAACGACGTGCTACTTGTCCTGGCCATCATCTTGACCCCGATCGTTGTTTTGGGCGTTCTCGCCATATTCTAAGCCTGACGTCTCCGGACTCCGGATCGTTGGGCACATCCCTTTCCAAGATAGCGAAGCCGATCGTTGGGGCCGATCGTTTTTCATTTCCTTACAGGCCTCCGGCCGACTTTCACGTCCCCGTGGCAAACGTTCTTGTAGCGTAGCCTCGAGGCATTGGCATGTACGTCGAGCATGCCCTCATCAAGCCCCATTCGGTCCTGGAGCGCGGCTATCAGACCTCGCTTGTCGGATCGTGCCTGACGGCATCCACGCTCCTCGTCCTCCCGACAGGTCTCGGGAAGACCGTGATCGCCATGCGGGTGGCCGCTGAGATTCTTCTCAAAAGGGGAGGGAAGGTTCTGTTCCTCGCACCGACCAGACCTCTGGTGGCCCAGACCGCGTCCTATCTGGCAGAACATCTGCTAGATAGGTCCGTGGGCATCATGACCGGAGAGTCCCCTCCGAGGGAGCGTCGGGTCGCATGGGAGGTCAACGACGTTCTGGTCGCAACCCCTCAATCGGTCTCCAACGACCTGGACAATGGGGTCATCGATCTGGACGACGTATCGCTCATAGTGTACGACGAAGCGCATCGGGCGGTGGGGAACTATGCTTACGTGAAGGTGGCGCGCCACAACAAGGGCGCCCTGGCGCTCGGCATGACCGCTTCCCCTGGAGCCACCAGGAAGAGGATCCTGACCGTATGCGCAAATCTCGGCCTGAGGGAGCTGGAATGGAGAGAGGAGGACGCGGAGGATGTAGCGCCCCACGTACATGACGTCAAGGTGGAGGTCGTCAGGGTGGCCTCCCCCGATCATGCCCCCAAGGTCATGGAGCTCCTTCGACGATTGCAGAGGCCGAGCATAGATGTCCTGGTAAAGATGAGACTGATGAAGGACGATCGCCCGGCCACTGTCCCATACTTATTGCAGGTCAACAAGGCCATAGAATCCAGGATGAGGCAGGGGGGAAATCGGGGATATCTCTTCAGGGCAATGAGCGCAAGCGCGGCCGCCATCAAAGTGGCGCACGCCATTGAGCTGGCAGGGTGTCAGAGCACCGTGGCATTGAAGAGATATGTGGAGAAGCTGAGACGAGAGGCGGAGAGCAAGAACGGTTCCCGGGCGTCCAGGCAGCTTGCCGCAACCTCCGAACTTGGCGAGGTCGAGAGGTTGCTAGAGGATGCAGATGAACATCCCAAGATGCAGATCGTTCGCGAGCTGGTGAAGGAACAGCTGAAGAATATGCCATCCTCCAAGATGATCGTCTTCACCAACTATCGAGATTCATGTGACGCGGTCGTGGAGGCGCTGTCCTCGATCCCGGGTGTGAAGGTCAGCAGGCTGGTTGGTCAGGCACGGCGATACGGGGACCATGGACAGAGGCAGGATCAGCAGGTCCAGGTGCTGAGCGAGCTGAGGAACGGGGCCATCAATGTGGTCGTCGCCACATGTATAGGGGAGGAGGGGCTGGACGTCGCCAACACCGACCTCGTCATCTTCTATGAACCGGTCCCGTCGGAGATAAGGAGCATCCAGCGGCGCGGCCGCACGGGGAGGAGCCGCGCCGGCCGAGTGGTCGTCCTGGTTACGGCCGGCACACGGGACGTCACATCCCTGCAGGCCGCCGCTGGAAAGGAGAGGGCGATGCACCGAAACCTTGAAAGGATGAAGGAAAGAAAAGTGATGGGGGCCCTATCTGGCGGAGCCTAGCGGGCCCTTGACATGCCCAGCTCCGCCCTTATCGTCGGGCGGAGCTGATGATCGTCGCCCCAATGGTCCTTGAGGTCGCGACCAAGCTTGTCATCGTCGTCAGCGCGCAGGATGTTGTTGCAGAACGGACACTTGATCATGAACTCGGGACCTGTCGTGCGGACCTCCTCCACTTCCTCCCTCGGTGCGGTGACGTCGACGACCCTGCCGGACATCGACCTGCCTTGAGCGGAGGAGCCCTCGAGCTCGGCTTCCATGCGCTCACCGCCCCTGCCGGCCGCCCCACGGACATCTCTGGCGACCTCACTTGTTTCCTCCCTCCCTCGCCTCATGCGCTCCCTGATGCCGCGACCTTTTCTGGATTCGGAGCCTTCCATCGGACGTTCGACGGTGACATGTCTCCTCTCCTCGTACGTCACGAGCTCCTTGGCGGGCTCCACGCCCTCGATCATGTCTATGCATGCCAGGGAGGTCATGTGATGGGTGTCCATCAGATGCCGTTTGAACATGTCGCCAAGTCCGACGGCGTCCCGGGACACCACGTTCTCTTCACAGATTGGGCATTCTATCTTGGCCATGGTATCTCCCGCGACACGTTTGCAAGCGATGCTGTCAAAAGGTTTGCCCGCATTAATAGCAGCTTGAGCGTTCGTACTGAAGGAAACGTGTGACGAGGGACGGCGCAGATGCGGCGACAGGGCGAGCCGGACTTGTCGTCAACGCTCTTTCAGGGCCTTCAGGGCCTCGCCCACATCATATCGTTCGTGCACGATGAGCGATATCGCCTTCACAATGGCGGTCACGTCGTCGGCCTGGAAGACGTTCCGACCCATCGCCACGCCGGCCGCCCCGGCCTCCATCGACTCACTGACCATTCGCAGCAGGTCCCCCGGAGTGGACATGCACGGCCCTCCCGCCACCACGACCGGGACGGGGCAGCCCCTCGTCACCTCACGGAAGGAGTCGATGTCCCCGGTATATGACGTCTTGACGATGTCCACGCCGGCCTCTGCAGCCGCCCGAGCGGTTATCTTGATGTTTTCCGGCGCGTTCTCGGGCAGCGCCTTTACCCCCCTGGGATACATCATGGCCAGAAGCGGCATCCCCCACGACCTGCATTGACTGGAGACCATTCCGAGAGTTCGTAGCATCTCGCACTCCGTGGCCGCTCCTATGTTGATGTGCACGGATACCGCATCGGCACCCATCCGGATGGCGTCCTCCACCGGCGTGATCAGAACCTTGCTGTCCGGGTCTGGTGCCAGCGAGGTCGATGCGGACAGGTGCAGGATGAGGCCTATGTCCCTCCCATAGCGGCGATGACCATACAGGGGCAGCCCGATGTGTCCCAGTACGGCGTTGGCCCCTCCCTCGGCTATTCGATCCACCGTCTCGCTCATGTCCACCAGACCTTTGATCGGGCCGAGGCTCATCCCATGGTCCATCGGCACTATGACGGTCTTTCCAGTCCTGCGATCTAGTATCCTTTCCAGACGAATGGCCTTGCCAGTGTAGCTCATGCGAGGACCTCCTCATGAATGCCGGACGATGCCGGCGTGGATGGAGCGGGGAGGCGGCCCCGCGCCCTCCAGCATCGAACGTCGTAAGATGGGGAGGCAGATTAAGATTGCCATGAACTCACGGACCGATGTCTGGCGAAGAACCTACACGAGCCCGACGTACCCAAATATCCCCAAGACCCGATGGCATGTCAGGCAGAGACGGGACAGACCGGCGAGGTGTCTTCGACGGTCCTGCGCAGGAACCTTGTGCCGATAAAAGGAGAGCGGAAGTGTGGGCATAATGACACGGAAAAAAGGCCCGCATCCGCTAAATCGACCAATGGAACATATACTTGACCATGTTTACCGTATGAGGGGCGTTACCATTTCCAAGTATACCATCCAGAATGTTGTTGCATCCGCAAGCCTAGGAAGAGAGCTCGACCTCAACAGCCTGGCGCTCCACCTCAGCGGGGCTGAATACGACCCTCAGGTGTTCCCTGGACTTGTATACAGGCTCAAGGACCCCAAGACCGCGACGCTCTTGTTCCGCAGCGGAAAGCTGGTATGCACCGGTGCCAAGACCTATGAACAGGTCGAGCGGACCATAGAGACGGTCGTCGCCAACGTTCGGAAGGCGGGGATAGACATCCCCAAGGCGCCAGTGTTCGAGGTGCAGAACATCGTCGCATCCGCTGATCTGGGTCAGCCCGTCAACCTCACGTCGGTAGTGATATCGCTAGGCCTGGAGCGGGTGGAGTACGAACCAGAGGTGTTCCCTGGCCTGGTGTACCGCATGACAGATCCAAAGGTGGTGATCCTCCTGTTCGGCTCCGGCAGGCTTGTGTGCACCGGGGCAAGACAGCCTTCGGACGTAGAGGTTGCCGTGGAGAAGATAACGGAGGAACTGCGAGCGGCAGACCTCCTTGTTTGAATTCCATTATATTCATCGGATCCAATCACGGGGAACGACGCCACACTCACAGCGGTGAGCCATGACATCCTATCTTGACGACCTGAAGGAATATTTCGTCTTGAGCCGAAAGGAAGCCGCAGGCATAGCGGCCTGCGTCCTGCTGGCAATCATCTCGTATGTGGTCACGAGGGGGACCCTCCTTGAGAACGGTCCGCGGTGTTGCCTGCCGAGCTGTTCGTTCAAGACCCCGTCTTCTCCGCCCTGTCAAAGGTAGGGCCCATAGTCCTAGCTCTCCTGCTCGGACTGCTCATCAACTCCAGGATTCTAATGCCGGGAGCAGCGTACTCCGGAAAATATCTCCTCAGGGTGGCCATCGCGTTGATGGGTGCCAGAGTGACCGTCGATGTCCTATCGATGCCATCGCCCATCGGGGTCGTCATCATCCTCGGGGTCATGGCGTTCACCCTTGGCATCGCGCTCTCCCTGGGGAAGAGATGGGGGATGGAACGGGACACCTCCTCGCTGATCGGTACCGGCAATTCGATATGCGGGGTGTCGGCATGCCTATGTGTAGCTCCGGTCGTAAATGCTCGACCTCATAATCTTCATGCGGTCATCGGAGTGATCAGCATCCTTGGCCTGGTGGGAGTGTTCCTTGTTCCCTGGATCGCTTCGGCGGCTGGGCTGACGGACGCACAGTCGGCGGTGTTGATAGGGGGCTCGCTTCACGAGATCGGTAACGTGGTCCCGGCCGCCGAGATCTATCAGAACGTCCTTGGCGGCGGAGACGTCCTAGGCCTTGTGCTCGCATACAAGATGATCAGGGTGGCCATGCTTGTGGTGGTGGCCTACATCCTTGCCCAGATGATCTCCAGGCAGACCGATGAAAACAAGAAGGGCGTCTTCGTCAAGCCTCAGGGCTTCCTTCTCGTGTTCGTCGGAGTGGCGGCAGCTGTCTCGCTCCTGATCGTACTGGAACCGTCGCTTGGCGGCGATGTGAAGACCATGCTGGTGAACGTATCCACCTCGCTGTTGACCGTTGCCATGGCCGGCGTTGGACTGGCCATGGAGCTGCGGGGAACCATACGAACGGGGGCGCGCCTGCTTCCCGTGACAACCCTGGTATGGATCGCTCAGCTCATCCTATTGCTCGGATTGACCGTGATCCTGGTGTA
>ERZ773359.51-NODE-51-length-128143-cov-15.117919_pt1 | contig 128143 bp, 111 predicted proteins | sample MGYA00374955_ERZ773359 | MGnify/ENA primary metagenome ERZ773359 (study PRJEB29098, sample SAMN04486028) | biogas fermenter metagenome | study: EMG produced TPA metagenomics assembly of the Biogas fermentation microbial communities from Germany - Plant 4 DNA1... | reverse complement strand
TGTCGTTGGAAATCCCTCATCCTTATTTAATTTTCCTTTCCAAACTAATTTCATATCAATTTACATCCCCATTTCTTTATTTATGTTGTATAAATCTACTAGTACGACATAGTTTATAAATACTTCGGCATAATTGCTTATTAGGGCTTACTGGTCATCTAACGGTTGTTGAATTTTAAGAAATTTTCACTGGGATTCAAGTTGAATTATAATCTTTTTCGTTTTTTCTCTTGACATACAATCAGAATATTTGCTTTTAATATTGAAATTTAGATACAACTTCTCATTCCCGTTATCAACTAAAGTTATTGCAAATAATTCTACACTATGTATATTAAAATTCAAAGAAGCTATTGCGACTTATCTTATCTACTTCTTGTGGTAGTTTTCCTGCTATATTATCTATGAATTCTTTTGGAAGATTCAGCGCTTTCCTCACTTTATCAGTATGTATAAAAGTTGTATCTGTCCCTAATAAATTTTCATCGCAATTTGTACTGAGAAAATCTGCAAGGTACATTATTTTTACTTCATTACCAGTTTTACTATGCATAAATGGGGAATGGTGATATCCTACAATCTCTATAATTTCTCTTGGCAATCCCCATTCTTTACATACCCACATCCCTATTTCTGCATGAGTTATTCCACCCAAAACTATTTTTTCTGCTACTATTTGATGCATTCCTTTTTGTAATTGCATTGTATAAATATTATCTAAGTGGTTTGGTAAACATATATCCAAAACTGATATACCAATGTCATGTATTAACCCATAGGTAAAGATTTTCTCCTTATCACATAGGCCAGTCTCGTCTGCAATCATGTAACTAGCAACCGAAGTGCCAATACAATGCTTCCAATATTTCTTATTATCAAATATTTTAGACATTCCCTTCCTGCTAGGTAATAATAATCTAGTTATATATGCAATAGCAATCATCCTTGTATTTTTAGCACCCAAATACAAAACTGCATCTTTTAAGGTAAGAATTTCGCGATTTAACTTTGCATTATAGTTTATAATCTGTATCAAAGTCGATTCTAGTTTTGGAAGACTAGATAACTTCTCGATGCATTCATCTATATTAAACTCGCAAGGTTCTAATAGCATGCTCAAAGTTTCTCCAAATGCCTTTGGTATTTTGGGTAAGCAATTTGATTGCTGAATTAGTTTAATAGTTGGATGACTTTGCATTTGTATCCCCCTTATTAATTCATATTTCCAACTTTCCTAATCCGTTCGTCTGTTTTCCCAGTGTATAAGTAATGCAACATATACATCCTAAGAAAATATCTACTATATACAGGATCGATTATTAAGTGATATTCACGACTTCAAACAAATCATGAGATTTTAATGTAATAAAGTTTATAAACTCTTCCACATTTAAAGATAATAAATCCTTCTTTTGTAAAACAGTAATTTTCTCATTCCAAATTAAGATAAACAGATCCTCTGTGATGAAAATTCTTTCTATTTCACTATAGTCAATTATAACATTTCCTACTAGTTGGATCTTATCATTTGTAAAGGTAACTTTACCAGTAGGATTTTTTTCATATTCCCTAAATAACTGTATTGCAGCTTTATCAAATGGTGTTAGCTTTACCTTTTTTGATTTTACTCCATACTTAATATTTAATATTCCAATACCAACTGTAAATGCTCCTACTAGTAATGGTATTAGCATTTCCTTAGGTTCCATCAGTGAAGGAATTAATAAAAATAAACCTAGAAGCAGCAAGACTATACCATACACCTTATATCTACTACGTCGCTTTTCCAATACTTGTTCGGGGGCTTTTTTCTTAGATTTGAGTTTATCTGTGTATTTCCACAACTGGGGGTGCTTATCTCTTGAAACTAATTCTGTTCTTTTTTCCAGTGCCTTACTCACTTGTGATTTGAATGATATATCATTATACTTGGTTAATTCGAAAACGAACTCCATACATTTCCTCCTATTATATAATCTCTGCTTCGCATTATTCTACTAGTGCGAACTTAAGTTATTTACCCCGTAATTTTCTATACTTTGAAAACCCAATCAAAGTAGTTATTATTGAAATTATGATTAATGGGATAATTACAAATGTGGTCATACCTGTTCTTGGCAAGACTAATAAAACGCTGTTTAATGTCATTTCAGGACTTACAAGTTTAAAGAAAGTTAAAAATGCGAAAAACCAGCAAACGGCTGAAATTATTGGCAGGATTAAAAAAACATTTAATTTAATTTTTATAGTTACATACCTTAATACATAGTATAATATGACAGGTATTAGTATTGCTAATGCAAGAAATAGGGAAAATACATATTCCATTAATCTATCTCCTCAAATTTAATCATATTCCTTATATTCTAAAGGCCGTATTATATAAATAATTCGACATAATTGCTTATTAAGGCTTGTTGGTAATCTACCGGTTATTAAATTTTAGGAAATTTTTATCGGGATTATTGACATAGATATATATCCGAAGGTTAAAAACAAGCCAGTAAGTGCAATAATACAAATAATAAAGACAGAAACTACTGCAATATTACTCATTAAAATACGTTTCGTAGATGCACAAAATTTTTGGATCACTTTAACATTAGCAGCAAAAAACAAGATATATACTACACTGGTTTTAAAAGAAAACATGCCAGAAAGCAATAAATAGCTTAATATAATAAATTCTATTGATTCGAAGATAATGTTTATTGCTTTCATTAATAAACTTGTTTTTTCATCACTCAACTTAAAGCCCCCTAAAAAAGTTTGTTGTTCTTGTTTTGCATTAATATGCTAATACGTAGTATCTATATAAAAATATCCATTTTATTTCTTTTATAGCATAATTTTTATGCTTACTAAAGTCATATGGCAATTGAGTTTTTCCAGCACTAGGTTCCAATCAACAAAATTATTTTCCCAAATTCCCCCTTAAGCACAAAGTCTCTTTTATAACTGTCATTTTAAATAGTTACATACGAAAATTCTCTGTCATAGAATTTTTTTCATTTTAAACTAATGATATTCCGTGATTTTCTACCATTGTGAAGAAAATCATCGTAACCATATGCCATTTTCATCTTCATGTTATGTTCATTATCCTTACTGAGTTCACTTCTTTAATTCCCAAAATAAAAATAACGGTATTTTTTGTAACCAAGCTATTGCTGTTGATATTTGTGCTTGTTCCCTTGTTGGGCGAGGTTCATTTAAATCTACTATTGTTAATCCACTTTTTATAAAAGTTTTGACATAATCTTCTAATGTCCTATGCCTCCATACAACTGGAGTTGTACCATTGGGCAAAGGTGCTTCCCATTGTGTTGGTTGGAAATAATTTTTTACAACTACTTCACGATTAATTCCTTTGCCTTGTCGTCCAATCCCATGATCGTGATTTCCGTTGAAACATGGGTGAAGAACACTTGCATATAATCTTCCTGATGGCTTTAAAACTCTTACTGCTTCTCTGACAGTCCCTTCAAAATCTTCGCAATCCATTAACATCATAGAACAAAGAACAATATCAAAGGTATTATCATTTATGCCATATAAATCATTGCTATTACGTATATAATGTTGAATTGGTAATCCATTAACCTTAGCTTGTTCTATTGAATAAGCTATACTGTCTTCAGAGCAGTCAATAGCTACTACATCAGCGTTTCTTTTAGCTAACTCACGAGAATATCCACCTTCACCGCAACCAAGATCTAATATTTTCTTGCCTTCAACATTTCCCAATAAGTTTAACATATAGGGCATAATAAAGTACATTCTACTTTCACCTGTTTGTGCTAATTCAAGCCATTCTCGTCCAAGTCGATTCCATGATATTGTTGAACTATCATGTTTCATAAACAACCCTCCATTTCATCTCATAGATTATAAATAATCCGAATTCAAAAATGCTACCCAGCCCATTATTAGTTCGCTGTCTCCATCAAATACGTAGCACTCCCCATAATATAATCTACTAGTCCCACAAAGCAATCCATTGATTTAATAATACCTAAAATCATGTTCAAACAAGTAAAACCTCCCAAAATACGAGCCATAGTATCATCCCTTTGTATTAAAGTTCAATATCGTTTTTAACACATCATTCTACTATTCACTACAACACGACAGATGTAATGCATCTTTTCCTAAAAAACATTAGAATTTTGAATTGTATTTTTGGCAATCAAGTCAATATCGCTGTGGAATTTAACAATTTCTTTGCATTGGATTTGATCATCAAAATAAAGCTTCATAACTAAATTGACCAATGGTTGTAAATAATGTCATAATTATACCATAGATGTTTAATGGATTCCATATTCTGAGAATCTTCTGTTTGTTTTATATAACACAACATTAAGCATGTAAACTAAGATAGTATCTTTACTATAAATCGAGTTATAAGTATTGAAAGGTAGAGGATTATTGATGGTTACAGTAACCTGATTGCCACCAGTGACAGGCGGAATAGCCGATGGATAGAAAAATTGGTTTGTCTTCGGCAGTACATGGACTGTTCCTAGTCTTTAAATAAATCAGGCAGAATATTATAAATGTATTGATTAACCCAATGCCAGGTATGATCAGCACCATCGCATACAATGAAATAGAAATTTCCTTCATTTATATCTGGTGAATAAATAAAACTGTCCTTCATTTCTTTCATAGCATAAATCTGAGGGTACATGTTGGGATAGGCAATGTCCAGATTACCAGTAGCACAAAATATATAGTAATCCTCTGGAGTATAGTCATTGAGTTTTGGAATATTTGCCAGGTATTCTGCAGTTTCTTTTGCCTTGCTGCTTCCTGCTTTTGGACCAAATACCCAACAGTCTCCACTTAGCGGTATAAAATATTTGAAATAATCCAGACAGTTTATATATGTGTACCAGGTAGTTACTGAACCCATGGAAAATCCACCAAAAGCCCTATGTTGACGGGATTTTATTAAATCTTCCTTATTCCCCGACATAGCATATGTATTATATTTAGTTTCAACAAAAGGAATCAGGTCATTAATTAGTTCATCATGGAAATATTTAACTTCCATTATAGGAATTGGATGATCAACTGATTCAACATTATAAACTTCTTTCTTATACTTTGATCTATTTTTCAAACCATAAAATGTAGGTGTGACAACAATAATAGGCTCGATATCACCATTTGCAATCATATTATCTAAGATATTTTTTAATTCTCTGTTTTGACCTGGTCCGCCAAATATAAGATTTTCGTCTTCACCACCGCCATGCATTAAATATAAAACATTATACTTGATATTCTTATCATTTGTATCATAGCAATATGGCAGATAAACATTCAAATGTTTAATATCTTTACCATTTCCTAAATTTGGCACAATATACTGCAGCCTTTCAATTGTCCCCATTTTTTCTTTCTCAACCTCAAGTCTGTATTCATCTGGTAGAGCTCTAAATTGCTTTTCCATGATATTCCCCCTAACCATTTTCAATTATTTTTGCCTCCTCTAATACACCCCACTCGCAATTTTTTCTTCTTTACCCCTCCAATCAGTATATTTTGAATCCGGATTGGAACCTTCATTGGATCATTTATTGAATTCTGTGCAAAGACAATATTAATAGTCTTCAAAAATGATACTTTTAAATCCTGGCACAAAGCAAAGCGTGGCTTTGGTTCATTTACCGTGCCAATAACCTTATTGCAAATTTTATCTTCTTCTACAACTTTATACGGCCTTATTCATGGCTCAAAATCTTACTCCTGCCCAGGTTGCTGGTGCAAACTACAATGATAGAGACAGATGTAATAGACTTTTAACCGTTTAACATATTTACTTTTCAATGTTCATACCCTGTTGTGCATTTAGCAGGGCTTTCTGCCATGCATTTCTTTGCCTTGCAGCCCTTGGTTACCTTTTGAATCGCATTGTTATACCTCCCTTTTATCATATTTAGATAGTATAAATAATCTACCGCAAGCAATATCATGTCACTCCCATACTATCATAATAACGATTGTGTTTTCATAGTTTAGTTAATATTACCAATATAACGTTGTTCACATTTATATACTGAAACGACTTATATTATAAATATTGCTGCATAACTACAAAATGCCTGAGTATTGATAAAGTTGTATGACGGGGTATTATGGATAGCAGAAAAGGTAACTTGATGTATTATATATTGTAAAACACATATTATAATTCTATTTTATATCATAATCCTCATAATATCGCCCAGAACTTATTATTACTCTGAACAATGCAATCACTTATTTCCATAGGCCTGTATAAATCTCTTCAGTGAGCGATCATATGTACGCTCCACCTCAGGCGGAAACAAACACCCCGGAAGCTCCTTCCGGCTCCAATGATATGAAATACACTCACAGCACTTACCTCTGCGGTTGCAGCTGACATAGCTGCAGGCACAGTTTCTAAGATTGTCTGCCATATTAGCGCAATCCTTGTTCCCCATCCAATCCACCTCCTACAACCTAGCTTCTGTTGTAATGTGCGTATCTGTTTAAAATTTCCATTGCCATTATACCACAACTTCTGTGCAAATTGTTAGTCAGCGTAAACTGCTTTTGCAAAGACAAAAGATATGAATATCCCCTTTTTTGGAAAAGTAATCCAAAAAGAAAAACTGCTATGATAAAACATAGCATTCCGAATTTCACTGGCAAATTACATGTATTTTTCCTTTTTCGATGAAAAATGACGCCATTCGTACTAATAGATTATTTGACTTTCTACCAGATAAGTGCATATAATCAACATGGATTGCCATGGAGAAAAGGATTTCGGCATCTATTGGATTGCTGGTTTTTGCAGGAGGTAAGTAATGTTTTATAAGTATGAAACCCATCTTCATACTTCCGAGGTAAGCAAATGCGCTCGCAGTACGGGGGCGGAGATGGCCAGGGCTTTTAACAAAGCAGGCTATGCCGGTATTTTTGTAACCGATCATTTTTTTAATGGAAATTGTGCTATTTCAACGAAACTGGACTGGGAACAGCAAGTGGATTTATTTATGCGAGGCTACGAGAGCGCAAAAGAGGAAGGAGATAAGCTGGGTTTGGATGTGTTCTTCGGATGGGAGTTTACTTTGCAGCCTTATGCAGCTGACTTTTTAACTTATAACCTGGATAAGGAATTTTTGCTTGCTCATCCATATGTTGACAGGCTTTCCATTGAGGAATATTCCTGGCTCGTGCGAAAAAACGGGGGCTTGCTCATTCATGCTCATCCATACAGGGAAGCGGAATATATTCATTATCCTCCAAACCCTAAGCCTCATCTGGTTGATGGGGTGGAAGTAAATAATAACATATCGGATTCCCCAAACAACAACAATCACCTGGCATGGGAGCTGGCATTAAAGTACCCGCACCTGGTACGAATATCCGGCGCGGACATTCATAATGCAGATTTGGCGGGCCTGGCAGGTGTGGCCTTTCGTTACCGGATAAAGGATACCCGGCATTTTGTAGACGCTTTAAGAGCTGGAGATGCATACTTGATAATAGACGGCAAAATTACAGACAGGGAAGGAAAACCGGTAGAAGAATAGGTTTTTCCTTTTTCAGCGTTATCAATCTTATCAGTTCTGATAATGCTTATAATAAACAGAGCCCGATTAATAAAAGTTAGTAAGCATTTTATCATTATACTCCAATATTCTCAATAAGTTTTGATATCCTGTATGTGCAATCCTTAATCCGCGATTCTTTTTTGCGCCAGGAATCGGACAAAGGAAAATAAACCCCGTCTTTTACTGATGATCCCATATCCCAGTATCCATCCGGCTCCTTGTTTCTGTTCAGCCATTCAACCACAAATTTGAGCTTTTCTCTGCATCCCGGGTTTTTATACCTTGCTAAAAGTTCAATAGCTGCTATGTACCTGCTGGCTTCTTTTGATTTGAATTCTTGAGGTAATATAGATAGTTTGCCTCCGTATATGTAATAAACACCCGATTTGTTTTGTAATATATAATCCATTAAATGCATGGCTGTTTTATCTTCCAGTGAATCCGCCATCAAAGAAACATGATAAAAATTAGTAAACTCCAGCAGTCGGGCTCCTTTTGGAGGCTGCCGGAGAACCCTTTTATATGCTTCAACATACAGCTGATTGTCATATTCGCCTTTTTTGAATGCGTAACTGATTATTTCCGCCCACTTTGCCGCAACCTCATTTGCCCTGTAATCATCCTTTGTAAACCTGCGTATCCATGTCGATAACATAAGCGCCGTGAATATGTCCCAGTCATGAACCTTTTCTCTCCGATCAGGTATTTCTTTTTTCCCTGCTAAACAATCCTGCATATAGGATACTGCCTTCATTACAGGTTTATCGTTAATTGTGTAACCCAGTATTTGAAGCCTCCGTATAGCCTGCTCAGTGGTAATCGGGTTCCGTTTGGAGGGGTTACTCAGTGTATGAAAATATCCCCAGGAACCATCATCCTTTTGCAACTCAATAATTTCATGAGCCCACTTTGAATCCTTATAATCAATCATCAGGCACCTCACATATTGATAATATAGCCTCCATATAGTCTCCAGCCCCACAGACACACTGTCCGACAGGTATGTCTATGCCGCCGCTATAGTGTTACAAATAACCCCAAGAGTATTAAGAATCCACAATGATAAAATATTCCTGGCCAACAGCTGCTGCTTCTATTATAGCATATGGAAAACTATACTATTGATAAAATTTGCTCACTTATCCGGCTAATTCCGGCATGGGGGCTTCTGTTACAACATCACGAATAGCAATCGGACTATTGGCCTGCACAACAAACAGATTACAATGGAAACAAGCATTTGTTTATGGTAATATTATATACAAAGTCAATTTAACAAAGGAGGCTTGTATATGAAGATGATCCAAAATCCTATACTCCGCGGATTCAACCCGGATCCGTCTATCATACGCGTAGGTGATGATTACTACATAGCTGTTTCATCCTTTGAATGGTTCCCCGGAGTACCAATCTATCATTCCCGGGATCTTATGCATTGGCAGCTTATTGGACATGCCCTGAAAACAAAAGAATATCTCGACCTTACGGGCGAAGAACCTTCCAAGGGTGTATGGGCTCCGGCTCTTAGCTACAATGAATCGGAAAAACGTTTTTACCTCATCTATTCCAATGTGCATTGTCAGAATCCATGGTTCTTTGACGTAGATAATTACCTTATATGGACAGATGACATAAAGAAGGGCGAGTGGAGCAAGCCGGTCTATCTCAATTCCAGCGGATTTGATCCATCCCTTTTTCATGATGATGACGGCAGGAAATGGCTTATTAACAAGGACAGGGATTTCCGGCCAGGCAGGATGGATGACCGTTCCATTATTGTCCAGGAATACGATTCTGAGCGCAATACCCTTATAGGCCAGCCTACCGTTATAAGCCGCGGCGCAACTAAACGTGGTTTTGTTGAAGGTGCGCATATCTATAAGCATAACGGTATGTATTACCTGATTACCGCAGAAGGCGGAACCGGATATGGACATTGTGTTGCCGTATCAAGATCAAAATCGGTAACCGGCCCCTACGAACCGGATCCCCAAAACCCGGTGATTACCAGCGCAGCATGGGAGTTTACTGCAAGCGAAGCGGCGCCCTATATGATGCCGGAACTGTGTAATCCAGAGGCAGGGGTTCAAAAGGCCGGCCATGGTTCCCTGGTAGAAACGCAGAACGGGGAACTCTACATGGTTCATCTCTGTGCAAGGCCAATTCTTCCCCAGCGCAGGTGTTATCTGGGCCGGGAAACGGCAATACAGAAGATGGTTTGGACGGATGATGGCTGGCTGCGGATGGCGGACGGCAGTAATATTGCAAAAGCGTCCTGTCCGGCGCCTGATTTGCCGGAGCATCCTTTCCCAGCCGAGAACCCGGTCAATGATTTTGATGGAGGTTATATCAGCCCCCATTTTTGCTCACCTCGTGAGCCCATTACTTCTGACTGGGCTGACCTTTCCTCACGTGACGGGTACTTGCGCCTGCGCGGCAGGGAATCATTGACCAGCCGATATAATGTCAGCCTTGTGGCACGACGGGTCACTTCATTTAAAGGGAAGGTAGTTACCAAGCTTGAGTTCTCACCTGAGCGCTATCATCATATGGCAGGCCTGACAGTATACTATAATTGTTATAACCATTATGCCCTGTACAAAACCTTCGATGAAGAATTAGGCGAATGCATAGCAGCGTATCTTTATTCTGAAGAAACCCTTCGGCAGTTATGTACCCCCATCAAAATTCCCAAAGGGGTACCGGTATGGTTCCGGGCAGATATCGACGGACCTTCACTTATGCTGAGCTACAGCCTGGATGGCGAGAATTATACATCAATCGGCCTGCCCTTTGATATGACACTGCTTGCTGATGAGTATGACAGGCAGATGTTCACAGGCAGTTTTGTTGGAATGTTTGCTTCGGATTTGCATACAAGGAGTGTCTGGGCAGATTTTGATTATTTTGAATATAGAGACCTCTGAACACAAAGTTCAGAATAACCTGTATAATCTGCCCTGATAATCAGAAAGAATGACCGTAAACCATCGTCATTGAGTTTACGGTCATTTTTTCAGTCCTCTGCCTTATGCAATATGCAGATAATAATATAAATCACGGTTTATCGTTTTGCTCTTATAGGTATCAGCAAATCAAGCTGAATAAACCTGGCCGCAGCCGGGTCACCAGCAATATAGGAATATACATTAAGATGCTCTTCAAGACAGCCATGCATTCCAAGGGGCTCCCGTTTATCATACTTATATTCGCCGTTGTTCATAACCCATTGATAAAAAAATTCCCACTCATGAAAATCACCTATCTTGATACAGTGAGCAGCGTACAATCCACCATTAAAATACTTCTTTTGCAACGGAGCCGGTACATCCAAATCATCCGGAATGGTTACCCAAAATTCATATCCATATGTTTCGTTACCGATTGGTGATGGATTGTTAAATCCAAACACTCTCAAATCGGGTTTGATCCTATGGAGTCCAATTCCTCTCACAAATTCGTTTAAAGGTTTCCAGGCATTTTCTTCGGGATTTTCACCAAAATAATGGCTCGCTGCAACGGTGAACGGAGGGATATAAATAATACGCACATCCTTTATAGTTGATAAGGTGTTGTTTGCTTTGGTCAAATCATCCATAGAGTATTCCTCCTTTAAATTGATCTTAGAAAGGCTAAGCGTTTGAACAACACTCATGATTTCAGCATCGTCGAGAATATCAAGTCTGACTTGTGTATTTGCTGCCGAATTTAAACGCACAACAAACATATGCAATATTTCTCTTATTGTTTGCAATGCCGTTATTTCAACATCAAGTTCATTTATACTTTCCTGAAACATGTCAATTATTTTCGCCTTATTAGTATCATTTAAAATTAAAGCAATTTTTTTCAATGGAATGCGGAGTTTTCGTAAAGTAATTATCTGCTGCAGACGCCTTACAGAAGGCTCATCATACACACGGTATGCATAACCTTCCATACGGGTACTGGGTAATAATCCAATTTCATCATAGTATCGAAGTGTTCTGGTTGAAACATTAAAAAGCTTTGTGACTTCGCTGATTGTCATGAGTTTCATTCTTCCGCCTCCTTTCTGAAACCATTGTAAAGGACGACACGACGTCAAAGTCAAGAATGAGCCGCAAATTTTTTCCATAAAACTTATAAAGAATAGTTTATCTTTCCTCAGGACACTCCCCCATTCTGGCCGCAGTAATAACCGATAAATAATCCTGTATCATTTCCCTGCTCACATTCATTTGCGTAAGATACAAATCTGCCAGCGATTTTTTGAACAGCAGGATTTTTTCCCGTTCCTTAAACTCTTCCGGTACAGGGGTGTATTCAACCAGAAATACAGTTCTTGCTACATCATACAGATAAGGCCCATGGCATATATTCATAAAATCTATAACTGCTGTCTTCCCATTATTGATAAATATATTGCCGGGATGAAAATCACCATGGCAAAGAGTATTTCCATCCGGCAGTTTATCCAGAATATATAATACCTCTTCCTTATTTGCCAAACCTTGTGCCTTTTCTATATGGTTTTTCAAAAAATCCTTATAATCAGGCGCATTGCTGATGCAATTCCCAAGTATTTTCTTATGCAGCTCTGCCATATGAACTGCGCATTCATGTATATTTCCGGTTTCTAAAACCCAGGCCAATAAAGATTCACCATCCAGCTTGTCATATACTATACCTGCTTGTTTCTCTAAAAAAATGATCTCATATACCTTGGATTTGCCAAAATCCATATCCCGTATCAGGCTTGCGTTTCTGAATTCATTTATTATCGCTTCAAAAGGATAATCCTGATGAAAGAGTTTGAGTACTTTGTTATCCTCCCATTCATATACGGTTGCTGTATTGCCTGCACCTACTATTTTCCCGTATTTCATTTTTGTCTCCTTTACTTTTACTCATTATTTTCGATGTATTAAAAAAAATGACTAAACCAGCTATCGAGTAATATCAATATTTTGTATATGCATTTTATGTAGAATCATGGAAAAGGAATCCCATGAAAAAATTATATTAAATACAGAAAGCCCTTGCAAGAGTTTTAGGTTAAGTCTATGTTATAAAATGGAAAAACCAAAGCCTAAGATTATACCCGGCTTACAACAATAAACCAATTAATAATAATAAATATGTATGCCCTGTGTGTGGTTCCGGTAATATTGTATGTATACAAAACGGCATGGGAAGATTCTGCAAAAGACATTGCCATCAGCATGGACGTCGCGGCAGGCGCGGCGGCAGATCCAGAATTATGTAATCTTCATTTGTATATTTCAATTGTTATTTTTGTTAATTCCCATATTTTGCTCCTATGTGCTTACTTCCTATTCGTGTTGCCTGTACTCTTTGCAATATCCATACAAACACATTTATAATACAAAGGCAGGAGCAGGGCAAAAAGATAATTTGCAACATAATTCCACTTTTTATATAATATATATATATGTGCTTTCATATCATACAAAGCAGGGTAAAAGCATATAACATGCCCACAGCTGACTTATCTCACAGCTATAAAAATATTCGCCCTGCCTATAAGCAAATAGGGAGGTAATATAAAAGATGGTTAAGTATTGTGTTTCCACTGATTCAGGTTGTGATCTTCCGGCAACCTTCTGTCAGGACCGGGAAATCTATGCCTATCGCATGAAATATGTGATTGGAGATAAAACATATACTGATCAGATGAATCCGGAAGACTCTATTGCTTTCTATAATAAAATGAGAGCAGGCGATGTGCCCCGCACCAGCCAGATGACACCAAATGAGTTTATAGACTTCTGGTCCACCCTTTATGAAAAACTAAACCTGCCCATAGTTCATGTTGCCATGGGCAGCGGTATATCAGGCACATATTCCAATGCAGTCATTGCAAGAGACATGTTTGTTGAATCTCATCCGGATGCTAAGGTTTTTGTTGTTGATTCCACCCTGGCATCTATTGGTTACGGAATGCTGTGCATTTGGGCTGCCGATATGCGTGATGCCGGCGAAACACCTGAAAATTGCGTTGAGTGGTTGGAAATGAATAGAATAAATATTAATACCTATTATACCTGTGACGATCTTAAGTATCTCTACCGCAGCGGCCGGGTGAGCAAAACAGGTGCTGCTGTTGGAACGATCCTGAATATAAATCCTATTCTCAATCTTGATAAAGAAGGCCATCTCATTGTACAGGAGAAGGTACGGGGCAGAAAAAAAGCATTCAGACGTATATATGAAATAGTGGAAGAGCGTGTTATTAATCCTTCCTCTCAGACAGTATATATCTGCCATTCTGACTGCAGTAATGAAGATGTCAAAACCTTTTCTGAAACCCTAATTAACAGAATTGGTTTTAAAGACTCCTTCATCAGTTATATCAGCTCAACTATAGGTTCCCATTGCGGTCCGGGCCTAATCGCTGCCTTCTTCGTTGGAAAACCCAGATTCTGAAATACTGAGAAAAAAGCATAATTCGGAAGATCTATATCTGCTCAAATAAACTATACCAGATAAATGCCGGGAAACTGCCTGCAATACAAACAGCCGAGAATTGTATAAAAATATGGAATAATAAGGAACAACATCCGCATATTCCGAAAAAACAAGCAAATATTACGAATTTTGCATTCTGGTATTGACTTTTATTTACCTTACGTCTATACTTAGGTTAACGGTTCTTTAAAAAAGATAGTATTAGTGTGATCCGATAGAGGCGCGGTCTGTACAAGTAATCTGTTATACATGGCTTGGCACTGTAACAGACGAAAAGACAGATCGCCGAAGCTTCGGTTATCTGCCAAGAGATACCGCAGCTGGGCTGCTGCAGAATATGTAGCAGACTGTCACTTTTATAATAAAGTGGAGAGCTATCGTGTGATTATTAAAAGCATGAGACGCTCTATGTCTCATGCTTTTTTAAATAAAACAAAAATATTATGGGGGGTTTGTTATGAATCGAAAAAAACTGTTCAAGCTGCTGCTGATTATAGCTGTAGTATTCGCAGTATTGGCATGGCCGGCTTTTGCTGAAGAGGCAGCAGGAGAAGAACACCAGAGCTTTGTATACGGCACAATCTGGTCACTTGCACCGCCTGTTATTGCCATTGTTCTTGCCCTTGTCACCAAGGAGGTATATAGTTCTCTTTTCATAGGTATTGTTAGCGGAGCTTTGCTGTATGCTAACTTTAATCCTCTTAATTCCTTTAATGCAATATTCTCTGATGGTTTTATACCTTCACTGGCTGATGAATGGAACGTTGGTATACTGATTTTCCTGGTTGTCCTTGGCACGATTGTGTGCCTCATGAACAAGGCCGGAGGATCTGCAGCATATGGCGAATGGGCTGCAAAAAAGATCCGGTCAAGAAAAGGAGCTATATTGGCCACCTTCGGACTTGGCGTCCTGATATTTGTAGATGACTATTTCAACTGCCTTACTGTTGGCAACGTGATGAGGCCTATCACCGATAAACACAGAGTTTCCCGCGCCAAATTGTCTTATATTGTTGATGCTACCGCGGCACCCATCTGCATGATTGCGCCCATATCATCCTGGGCAGCTGCCGTTGTTGGTGTTGTTGAAGGCTATGACGGCTTTGACCTTTTTATCCGTGCAATACCTTACAACCTTTATTCACTTCTTACAATTGCAATGATCATATTTATAACTTTAGCGGACATCGAATACGGTCCCATGAAAATCCATGAACGAAACGCCATATTGTATGGGGACCTCTATACCACACCGGACCGTCCCTATGAAGGCCAGGATGGCGCAGTATCTGCCGGAAAAGGAAAGGTTATAGATTTGGTTATCCCCGTACTTATCCTGATAGTTTTGTGCATACTGGGTATGCTCTACACCGGCGGCATACTTGAAGGTGAGAACATTATAAACGCTTTCGCCAACTGCGATGCTTCTTTGGGATTGTCACTGGGATCTTCCCTTGCTCTGATTATCATTATCATATACATGATGGCCCGTAAGGTTCTGAACTTCAATGAATGTATGAAATGCTTCCCCGAAGGGTTTAAAGCCATGGTTCCCGCCATACTCATTCTTACCTTTGCCTGGACATTGAGCGGCATAACCGGTCTCCTTGGTGCGGACGAGTACGTTAGCGGCATATTCAAGGGAAGTGCAGCGAACCTTCTGTTCTTATTGCCGGCCATAGTATTTGCTGTAGCCGTTGGTATGTCCTTCTCAACAGGTACATCCTGGGGAACCTTTGGTATCCTTCTGCCGATAGTGACGGCTATAGAAGGACTGGGACCCGAACTTCTGGTAATTACAGTTTCAGCCTGTCTTGCCGGCGCTATCTGCGGTGACCACTGTTCGCCCATATCCGATACTACTATCATGTCATCCACCGGGGCAATGTGCAATCACATTAACCATGTGCAGACCCAGCTTCCCTATGCATTAACTGTAGCTGCAGTATCCTTTGTGGGCTATATCTTTGCAGGCTTTGTCAAATCAGCATGGATAGTACTTCCTGTATCCCTTGTCCTGATGTTGGGTGTACTATATTTAATTAAGCTGTTAACATCTGATAAAGAAGTATCAGCAAACGGCAAAGCCACTGCTTAAGCAGCATAGTATTATACAGAAAAACGCCTTTCATCCCGTTTTTATGCTGCGAGAAGAAAGGCGTTTTTATTTAGCTAAGCTCAGTTAAGCAGGCAGGAATTAATCACAACGCGGTTTCAGGAGACACACAGCCGGCCTTTTTAACTATATCCTCTTCTTTATCTGGCTTTGCACGGTAAGCAATGTACAAATTCCCTAATGAGAATACAGCTCCCAAAATGAAAACCCAATGACTCCCCCAGTTTGTCCAGACATATCCTCCGGCAATTGCTGCCAATATAGATACCACATGATCCAGACTGGTTCCCATGGACAGTGTAGATGTAACATCATCATCACTTTGTGCTATTGAACGTAAATAAACCGATTTAACCATATTGATCTGCATCGACAGCCTATCCAGGACAAACAACAGGTATACCAGCCAAACGGTGGTTCCCTGACCGGGAAGGGCATTTGAAGTAATTCCCCATACCACCAAGCCGTATATCACATAAATACCTACAAATGAAAGTGCGTCAACATACATCATTCGTCTTATTCCGAACCGGTCCATCCACTTTCCAATATAATTCATAAGAAATATGGAGGCAAAACCCACTACAATTGAAAGCAATGCTACGGTATCAGCTTTTTTCATGAGCAGATCAACTATGACCCATGTGCTATAGACGTTTGTGACCTGTTTCTGGATTCCATGCAGTATAGCAAGTATATAAAAACCATAGTATTGTTTTTTGAAGACCAGTTTGGTTTTATATGTTTCCGATTTCCCGGGTTTGACCCTCCGAATCATAAGACCGTTTATAACCACAGCACATGCAAAGAAAAATGCAGATATAATAAATATCCACTTTATGGGAGTGTTAAATGATAACAGTCTCGTCCTAAACCCGAAAAACACGATCAATGCCGAAACAAAACCAAAAGCAGACCTGACACTAAAATACTGACCCATACGCCTCCCTATCTGATCCGGCTCAGCCAGAGACATACCTATGGCATCCTGCAGGGGCATAAAAAGGTGCATGCCCATCGAATTGATAAAAAGAAATATCAACATGACACCGAAAGGGGGAGTAAGCACACCCAGCATCAAAACTCCGATAAATGCCAATGCCTGTGCAATAAATGATGCCCTTAAATCTCCCAGAAAGCTAAGTATGCCTATAACTAATGCACACAACAATCCCGGCAGTTCACGGGGAAATTCAATTAACCCCCTTTGAAAAGCAGTCACCTGATAGACTTCTTTAAAATAGTTGGAATAGACAGCATCGCTTAAACCGTTCCCCAGGGCTACAGCTGACAGCAGCAAAAAAAACAAAAAGATTTCAGGACGTATTCGCAGAATTTTCTTTATCATTTTCCGTGTTTCCTTCCCATTCAGTTGAAATCAGTTAGTTTTGCAAAGTAAGAAATGTTACTCCGATCGCTGCAAAATAGCACTTAGCAGGCTGCTAAATTATTTCCTTTGCGGTACAATTTCAATCCAGTACCCGTCAGGATCTTCAATAAAATAGACTCCCATAGCCTTATTTTCATAGCAGATACAGCCCATATTCTTATGGTGCTCATAAGCAGCATCAAAATCATCAACATTAAGCGCCAGGTGTATTTCATTATCCGACAGATCGTACGGCTCTTTCCGGTCCCTCAACCAGGTTAATTCCACCTGATGGTCCGTGATTCCATCACCCATAAACACCAGCATAAAGCTTCCATCCTGTGCCTCATGCCTCCTCATTACTTTCAGCCCCAAAGCCTTCTCGTAAAAGGATACGCTTTTCTCCAGATCCATAACATTGAAATTGGTGTGGATAATTTTAAATTTCATAGTATCTTTCCCCTTTCCTTTTATTCTTTATATATGATTTGCTGTCCCCTGTGAGACAGGGTTGCAATTTTGACCTGCAGGCCCCTCATCTTGTCAGCAAATTCCTGGGTTATCCGGTATTGATCCCAAAAATGCATCGGTACAAACAGTTTAGGTTTTATAGCTTTGATAAAGTATTCCCCTCCCATATGGAAATACTCTTTTAATCTTGGATCAACAGGAAAGAATGCGATATCCACCTTTTGACCCTTTATCCTTGTCATTTCTTTCTCAAAACTTTGTTTGTCCTGTATCAACTCATCTTCAGTGGACTCATAATACCAGTACCAGCAGTTCAGATCACCGGCGTGAAATACGCTGATTCCATCGGCTTCCACAAGGAATGAAACCCCAACATCCGTAGAACCGAAAGTCCGAATCTTTACATCATCCAGAACAAGCTCCCGGTATGGTGGCAAAAAGTAATAATTGCTGCGTTTACTATCCAGGCGCACATCATCACTCAGAATATACATGATATCCGATCTTTCCTCCTGCCATTTGAAAACAACCCTGTTGAAATGATCGGCATGAGCATGCGAGACAAATACAAATATGCTTTTTCTGTCATCCAGCTGCCTTAAAGAAATAACCCCATTGTCAAGGCTTCTGTCACTTCCGGTAGGTTCATCCTGAGAATAATCAAAAACAAAATAATAATTTCCGGTTTCAACAAGAAATCCACTGTGATGTAAATACCAGATTCTGGCCTGTCTGATACTCATGGTAATCCCTGCCCTTCTAAATTTGCTTGATTCACCATAACACCTGGCATTTATTCGGGCTCGTTTCCCATTAGGAAAGGTTCCTTGGACACTTAATACTCTATATACCCCATTGTATTCATTATTAACGTATATTAATTCGTTTTTCTGTATTATAAACGGAGACTCTTTACTCCAAAGGAACACCAAGATAGTTCCTGTTACACTGTTTGAAAATATCCTTTAACTCTTGAATCTATATCCTGGTATGACTGCAATATCAAAGGTTTATCCAGTACAAGTGCCGATCAAAATTATACATTGTCATTATACCATATCTTCTATATAATTGATAATAGCTTAACCTGATAATATTATCCAAAAAACAGACATGCTGACGGACGATATTGACAAGGTGAACAGGCAATGGAATCTGCAATTGAACAGGAGTAGATTAGATGTGAGAAAATGGCTGGCCATAACCATTATAGTGCTGTTATTTTTTTTATCTTGTCAGAATAACCCGCCAAATAACAACAATTCAATTACAGAAGAACTGAATAACCAGTCAGATTCATCCCCTTTAGATAAAGCCCCTTATGAAACAGACTCCTCTACCGTCACCGTTGTTCCTGAACAGACTGAACAACAAAATAATATGAACATGATAAATGCGTCGGGAAAAACAATCGAAGAAAGAATCAAGCCTCCCGAAGAATTTGAGCGCATAAAGGCAGAAGAAGGTTCATTCGGGTATTACCTGAGAACCCTGCCCTTAAAACCCCACGGTTCAAGAGTCAACTATTACGACGGAAGGGAAAAGAATCCGGATGTTCATGAAGCGGTAATAGATGTGGTATTCCATTGAATTTGGCGACACATTAATCACGCCTGAATGGACATTCAAAAAGACGGACCTTGAGCGTTTCTCAAATTAAATATCTGCCAGTACCCTCTCGTGAACCTCCAGCGCTTCCCTGTCCCACAGAACGAACCTGATCACCCTGACCGATTTTAGTGAAGAGGCTGCATTAAATATCGTTTTAAAAGCCACCCTGGCCGCTTCCTCCATGGGATAGCCGAATATGCCGGTTGAAATAGCGGGAAAGGCTATCGAGGTTATACCGTACTGTTCAGCAATTTTTAGCGCATTGCTGTAGCAATCAGCCAACAGTTTGTCAGAAGGCTGATCTGCTCCGTATACCGGTCCCAAGCAGTGGATAACATAGCGGTTAGGCAGGTTATGGCCACCTGTTATCACGGCCTGGCCCGGCTTAATCGGCGCCCGCGGCTTACATTCCTCCGCCAGGCCCGGTCCCGCTGCGCGGTGAATGGCGCCTGCCACGCCCCCGCCTGGCATTAGCCGGGCATTTGCAGCGTTGACAATTGCATCAATGTCCGCCTGTTTTGTGATGTCACCCTGCACACATTCAATTTTGATGCTGCCTGCCTTTTTTTCCATACCTTTTTCTCGCCTCCTATTTATCTTATACCCTGCAAAACTTTGTAACTCCGCACCATGCACATCCCTGTCCCCTGACAGGCCGGTATTCGTCAAACGGCCTGTTCCCCAGAAGTGCCGGAGCAGAGTTTTTTAGCTCATCAATTATTGCATTCATATCTCCGTCATTCAGTGCTATGCTGACGGCTTGTCCAATGCTTAAGAAATATATTACAGCCTCGTCCGCTTTTACTCTTTCCCCTTTGTAATACAGCAGCTGATTCAAAGCCCATGCATAGGAAATAAGCTGTACACGGTAATAATCGGCTTTGGCCTGAACATCAGCAATGCTGCCCAGCCTGTTAGTTTTGTAATCAATAATTGCCGCATAAAGCCGGTCATCTCTTTCATAAATATCTATCCTGTCAATTATACCGGAAAAGTACAGCCCGTGGGATATGGGTAATCTGAAAGCATATTCCTTCATTGAGCCAACAAGGCTCCCTCTGTAGGTCCTGCCCCGCTGCTTTTCAATTTCAATAAAACCCTGCAAGTATCTTTGAATTAATCCTATATCTGACCGGGACACCTCAATACCTAATTTCGTTGATAATTCCAGAAGGCTGTCCTCCCGAAGCTGATTTAACATGGAAGGCTCCGCTTCATCAAGCAGGATATGCACTGCCGTCCCCAATGCAGCCGGATCGTTTGCATCCTCCGGATTATAAGACCGTTCCTCAAAAAACAGCTCGTTTATATCACCATGAATCCCGGCAAGGTTTTCCAGGTAATATTTTCTTGGACAATCCCTGTATTTCATCCAGGAAGATATGCTTATACTGCCTTCCCGGGGCGTATCATATTCCGCTAAGCCCGGTATTAATATGCCGTCTCCATAGCCTTTTTCACTATTTCGCACAAAATCCTTAATCTCCTGGATAGAAGCCGGGGATAAACTGCTGTATCCCTTAGTTCCGGGAATAAGTGTCATGGCATCAATTACCGTTACTTTATCGGCATTGCCTTCATCCATTGCCCACATCAGCTGTTTCATAAATGTGTTTTGGGAGTCAGGTGTACCCTTTTTGTCAGCTTCCTGGTATTGACCGATTAAACCCAGATACTCTTTGGCGCGGGTTACAGCCACATAGAATAACCTCCTTGACTCCTCAAGTTCAGCCAGCAGCCTTTGATTGTATGCTTTCTCGTATTCCGGGTTGACCGTTTGGCTCCATTTGCCTTTGGCATCAGTTCCCATGGACATAAGCCCTGCATTTTTGTCAAATATAAAAAGGGGTTTGTTCCTTTTTATTTGATAATCCAGCGGCCGGTCCATATCCGGAATCAATACCGCCTTAAATTCCAGTCCCTTTGATGCATGTATGGTCAATATCTTTACCGCATCGCTATCTTCATTATCCAAAGATGCATCCTGGTCCATACCTGAAGAATCCTTCAATATATTAAGATATTGCAGTAATTCCCTTGCATTGTATATTCTTTTGTTTTCAAATGCCTCAACTATGCTTAACAGCTTTTCAATATTCCTCAGCTTTTTCGCGCCTTGAGGTAAGGCAGTCAATATCTCATCGTATCTCGTTATTTCAATAATCTTCTTCATAAGTTCAAGGCTGTTTAGTATACCGCTCATGGGAATGATCTGTCCAATAATCCCGGCAGCTCTCCGGACGAGCCAGGCATCACCGGTCGTCACAGTCTGAGAAAATTCTTCCATAACTTTATCCAGCCGCTGTTTCCCATGCCGGCTCATAAATTGAGATATCTCCAACAGCATATCATCGGAAAATCCGAATATGGGAGAACGAAGGACAGTAAACAGTGCCAGCCTGTCATCGGGATAGAATGCCAACCTATACAGTGAAAGGATATCGTTTATCTCCCGGCGATCCCAGAAGCCTATACCCCCCAGCACGCAGTAAGGAATTTCATGCCGGATCAAAGCACTTTCAATCTGTAAAAGTGAGGTCCTGCTCCTTAACAGAACAGCAATATCCCTGTACTCAAAACCCTCAGAAACAAGCTTTTGAATGGTACCGGCAATAACATCTCCCTGGAAATCCTTGTTAGCCGATGAAGCAGCGTCATCATATTCAGACTCCAAAACTTCTTTTAACCTTTGCTGAGAATTTTGGGAAGTCAGAAGATTCTTTGCATAATCCCATCTCTTCTTTGGTTTCGTTTGCATTGCCGCCTCTTTATTCCACGATATAATTTCAATTTTTCTGCCGCAGTTATCTTCCTTTTTATCGTCCGGATACTTCAATGCTTCATAAGGATCCAATAAATGCATAAATATGCTGTTGACAAATTCTATAATATTCCTTGTACTTCTGTAACAGTTGCTTAAATTCTCCACTCTTCCGCAGCTTGATATATCACTGCAGGCCTGTTCAAAAACCTTATAGTCCGAACCTCTGAATCCGTATATGGACTGCTTGTAATCCCCAACTATAAAAAGCCTTCCCGGGGGTATATGCCCATCCTTCTGTGTAAGCATATCAAGGATTACCTTCTGGAGTGGGTTTAAATCCTGGAATTCATCGACCATAATGGTGGTAAAACGGTTAAAATAATGTTTCCGGATATCCTCATTCTTAAGAAGCTCCACGGTCAAAAGCTCCAGATCATGAAAATCAACGAGATTCTCCCGGTTCTTATACCGGCTGTATTTTTGATCCAGCTGGTATATAAGCTTTAATCCCGCCATTTCAAGGGCCCTCACCAAGCCTATGCCCATATCATTTGCATCCTGCGAAGGGTTGGATGTACTATCCGCTGTGTCCGAATGAACACCATTCCCGCTATCGTCCTGAAATTTTTCAATATAGATGTCAGGCAGGCATCCCTTTTCCCTCATGCTCTGATAAGCCGACAATATTTCCTGTTTAAGCTTAACTGTAAAAAAATCAGCAGATAAGTTTGCAGCTATAATATCCACGCTGTCCCGGTTATCATCATCCTCAACAAATTCCCGTATTACTTCATCGGCAATCCTCGAAAGAATTACCCTGGAATCGACTTCGTCCATTATGGCAAACCCCGGATCTATCCCCAGATAAGCGAAATGCTCCCTTAAGAGTTTTCCGCAAAACCCGTGTATGGTATCAATATTGGCATTGGTCATCTGCATCCTCAGGTTTGATAATCTCTTTTTTTCGCTATAATCTGCTGTATTTACTATTTTTTTGGACAGTTCTTCCCGAACCCTGTCCCTCATCTCAGTTGCTGCTTTTCGCGTAAACGTAATGGCTGCAATGCTGTCCAGGGGCAGTTCCGGGTTTTCCAGTATTAATCTCAAAAACCTCCTGGTTAATACCCTGGTTTTACCCGAACCGGCTCCGGCCCTTAAGGCTATATTTGTAGTTATGTCAAGGGCTCTGGCCTGTTCATCGTTTACACCGTATAATTTGCAGATGTTACCGGTCATCTCACACACCAGCCTTTCTTGCAAGCCTTGCCCTGTCATACCTGCACATATTGTCATATATACAGCCAAAAATCCCTTTGGGACATTCCCTGGGCGGCATGAAATATCCCTGTCGTATTTTTTCAATAACCTTTACCGCTTCCTGCTCCGCCCATGAAAGCACCAGTTCCATATTGGCCTTTTCGGGTGTGCTTTTTGTTCCCTTTTTTCCTTCAAACAGCGCTTTTTTTATATCGTTCCGGATAATACCGTCCCGGTTCAGTTTTTCAATGCTGTAGTATAAAAGGGCAAGGCATTCAGGGTGAGGAATACCAAATGCCTCTTTCAGTATATTTTTAAAAGCGGAAAAATACAGCGGCAGCTGGAAATCATCCCCACTTATACATTCCTTTATACCATTTATACTCCCTTTTTTATAGTCGTATATAATAAATCTGCCGGTAAAATGGCCATCTGAATCGATTTCAAGATCTACCCTGTCGGCAATTCCCGTTATAACGGCTCTGTCACCATCCAGTTTATATACAAATCGTTCTTCCAGCATGATCGGTTTCAGAATGCAGCCGGTAACCTCATTATACCTTGCCATATTTTCGGCATCATGTCTGATAAACCTTTCCAGGACCTGCCGCAGCTCTTCCAGCGCATATACCCTGAGAGACGGGGGAAGGTATGTGAGATCCAGATATTCCGCCAGATTATCAAAGATATCATGTAACCGTTCTATATCAGGCAAACGGGGATCCTTGCACCTTTCATAATAAACCTTTATTACATTGTGATAGAATATCCCGACATCCATTCTTCTCCTTGCGGTATCGTCCTCCGGATCAACGTCAAGCACCCTTTCAGCAAAATACAGGAAGGGACACCGGGCATACCTGTTTATTTGGGACGCTGAAAAGGTATACTTCAACCCCTGCTGTTTAATCTTCGGTTGATTCAGTTTACCATCGTATTCATTAAATTCACTTTCAAACTCCCTTGCAAACTCAACAGATGCTGCATGAAGGGGATATTTCAGTCTGTCCGTTATTTCGTCAGTTACAGGCAAATTGTTAACGGGTAAAGCATTTTGAATGTGCATAAGATTTATCTTCCTGATCATTTCGCCTGTGCTGAAGGGTTCGCCTCTAAATTCCATTCTTTCCCGCATACTGACAGGTTTTGCAATGATGCTTTTTCTACTGTCTGTATCCAACACAGACATTACCTCATCTATAAACGGCGAAGCTATCATTATGCTGGCATCTTCATCTGCAGTTCTGAATGACAGGTAAAGCCTGTTCCGGGCAGATGCCATGCAGGAATTGAACCTGAGCTTTTCTCTTTCCAGTTCCCATTCGGCAGGCCGCAGATTAATACTCAACTCAAAAAGCCTTCGCATCTCATAGCTGTCAAAGAGATCCCCGGTATCACCTTTTCTGGGGAAAACACCTTCATTGAGCCCGAGAATAAAAACCGTATCGTAGCTCTGTCCTCTAAGCAAATCCGGCGGTATAAACCTTACTCCACCCTGATCCCTTGTAAAATCGTCAGTTTCATAAACCGACAGCCCGCTCAGTATCTGCTGAACCAGGCCTTCGGCTTCGATTCCGATGGCATCCGGCTGATAATCCTTATATATCCGGTGTAATCCTTCAAAAAAATCCAGGGTTTTGTACAGAGCGGTGATATCTCTAAGCCAAAGATCTGCATCCAGCAAACCAATCTCGTACATCCTTAGTATATTATTCTCAATATCTCCTGCTTTCAATATTTCCTTAAACAGCTCAACAGCATTGCCTAGATCCTCAAAGCCATTAACAAAAGCCCTGACTGTATTTATATAATTCTCCATGGCCATCCTTGAAGAATCATCGTCAACCTCTCCCAAATAGCTGTTTAAAAAAGCTTCAAAGTAATCATCATGCTGCTCACTCAGCACATTCACGGCTGTCTCAAACAGCCGGTTATTTCCGTAGTTCTCATGGGCAAGTACATTCCAGGGCAACAGATATTTTGATGTAACTATGGAAACAAAAGCACTCTCCCACTCATCATCATAATACGCCATTCTCCAAAGGGCGGCGATATCCTTTACAAGGGGTACGGATAACAATACGTCATTCTTCTTTGCATTCAGCGGAATACCGTATTCCGTAAAAACCTCAATCAGCCTTGTCCGGTATTTTTCGGTATCAGCCGCAACAACTGCTATATCAGAAGGGGTTATACCGGCGTTTGCTATAAGCTGTTTAATCCTTCCGGCAGCGGCCCTTATTTCATGATCAAGGCATGGACTGCTGGATATATAAAGCGTTTCAGGATTAACTATTATACTGTCGCTCCCCGAATACAAAGCATGGCAGATGGTATGAAGCTGATTATCCTGAACTGTATCATCCTTCTCCTCAACTTCAATCCGTTCAAAACCTAATTCTTCAAAGCTTTTTATGATTTCACCCAGGACAAATTCCTGATTGTGGGTATTTTTGAAGGGAACATTGACATAAACAGGGATGTCAGGATATGTATGAAGTATTTTTTTTACCAGTTCAAGGTTGACCGGGTCAATATTTATAAATCCATCGATTACGATAATTCCGATATCTTTGAATATCCTGGAATGTACACATGCCTCTGCCGCTTTTAATGATATATCATCTATATCCATAAGGCCTTTTTGCGTCTTGAATTCTTCATATCCATGGTAAATATTGTATATGCTTTTACACTTTCTAAACAGATTTCCTTCAAGGCTTTGGATTATCTGAAAAAATTCTCCGGGCAATATATTAGATCTCTTAAGCAGCCTTATTATTTCGGTTAAGAGCCTTATAAAGCCGGGTTTATCCTTCACCTTTTCAAATACAGTATCATCAATGGGCAGCCTGCCAAGAACATCCTTTATAATGACACTCTTTTCCAGTTCGGACATTATTCCGGACTGATCCAATGAACCGGCCAGGATCAGACGTTCAAGATTATCAAAACCCATTACCCAGCAGTTGGATATACCTCCAAGCCGTTCGGCAAAAAGCCTCCTGACCTGAAACATTGCTTCCCTGGAAGGCAATATGTAAACCACCTTTAGATCATTCTTAATAAAGCCGATACATTCGTTAACCAGCTCTTCCCTTTTTTTATTCGCAAAAGAGCCATAGTACAGCTTCTTCATCCGGTTCCCACCCCGCATTCCACTCTTACACTTAAATATTTTATCAGACTTCAGCCACAAAGTGTAGATGTGCCGGGAAAATGAGCGGCAATCATTTTCCCGGTCAGTCCCTTTAAATATTGTTTTATATTTGATATAATATACGTAGACCAAACATTATACCAGGGAGGGATCCAGTTGTATTATCGAGATTTTGGAAATTTAGGGTTCAAGGTTTCAACATTCGGAATGGGATGTATGCGTCTTCCGTTACAGGTTTTGCCTGATGGCTCGACCGATTCATCAAAAATTGATGAGGCTGAAGCCATTAAAATGATTCATTATGCCATTGACAACGGAGTTAATTACATAGACACTGCCTACGGTTACCATGGCGGCAATAGTGAGATTGTGACTGGTAAAGCATTGAAAAACGGATACCGGGAAAAAGTTAAACTGGCCACTAAGCTGCCGGTTTGGTATGCTAACTCCTATGATGATTTTGAAAGGCTTCTGGACGAGCAGTTAGCTAAGCTTCAGGTTGACTATATTGATTTTTACCTGCTTCATGCGTTGAATAAAAGCAGATGGGAAAAAATCAAAAACCTAAATGTTATAAGCTTTCTCGAAAAGGCTGTTGCATCCGGAAAAATAAAATATCCCGGGTTCTCATTCCATGATGATCTGTCGGCATTCAAATCAATCATCGATGACTATGATTGGAAAATGTGTCAGATCCAGCTTAACTTTATAGATGAAGACTATCAAGCCGGCGTAGAGGGTTTGCGGTATGCCGGTTCCAAGGGAATACCCGTAGTTATTATGGAACCATTAAAAGGCGGAAGGCTCGCCCGTAATATACCTGGAGATATTCGTAATCTGTGGGACAGCTACCATGTTAAACGCTCTCCGGTGGAATGGGCTTTCAGATGGTTGTATAATTTCCCGGAAGTGACCGTTATTCTGAGCGGTGTCAGTACAATGGAACAGCTTAAGGAGAATATAGAAATCTTCAGCAAGGCAGCACCAAATTCAATGACTGAAGAAGAGCTAAATATTGTTGACAAGGTAAAAGCTTTATATGAAAGCAAAACCAGAGTGGGCTGCACAGCATGTAATTACTGCATGCCCTGTCCGTCAGGGGTGGATATTCCCAGAATATTCAGCATATATAATAATGCTGTCATGTTCGATGATTTTGCCGGACAGGCACAGCAGTACAAAATGCTCACTGATGAGGGCAAGGATGCTTCTAATTGCGTAGAATGCGGTCAATGTGAAAGCGTATGCCCCCAGAACATCGAAATAATTGAAAAGCTCAAAGAGGCACATGAAGCATTGACTTGATAAGCTGTAAGCATACCGGCTTATTACAGGCGCTGGATATAAAAAGGACTGTCAGAAACGACAGTCCTTTTTACCTTTCATCCAAGCACATTATTCGCTGTATGAGTCCACAAACTGAGGATCATAGGGCGCTCTTCTGCCCGGGCAGTTCTCCCTTGAACACATCCGGCAGTTCTCAAAGCCTTTGCTGTCGGAAAAAAGTATGCCTGAAGACGACTTTATCGGAATCATTAAACAGCTGTCGGTCAGTTCCACTCCAATATCCTGTTTGGGATTACCCAAAAGCCTGAATAACTGCTTCTGCTGGTCAATCGGCCAATCCTCAATCGAACCCGGATTCATTCCGGACATTGAACCCGGTCGATAATCGTGCTCAATCTTACTGTAAAGCGCCCTGGTTGCCTCCCTAAGCGCCATCTCCTTTATTCCGTCAACCCAGTAGCTCTCCATAAACCCACTAATTGATTTTGACCACTGATCAATTTCGGTGCCGCATGTAACGATATAAGGAAAAACCCTGTATGTCTCCTCAAGATTAATTCGCAAAACCCGGCTTGTAAATTTTATACCGTCAATAACAACAAAATCATGGCCTCTGTCTTCAATATATGAGACCTTAAACAAAGCTTTGGGTTTCCCTGCTTTTTCAGCCTCCCGGGCTAAAACTCCCAGCCTTTCAGCATCGTCACTTCCCCGGGGAATACAGTATTTTTCCATCAGTTTATCAACATCTGTTTTCCAGCTAATGTTATCCAGTACAAATACACTCATCCGGCTGCCCCTCATTTACATAAATTGCTTTCATATTTTGATTATACTGTAAAAAAAGCCAAATCGCCCATCTGTACGCCTGCTGTTTTTGATACCTCATCGCATTTAATCTTTAAAAGAAAAAATATTCTGTCCCGGGCCATTTTTTCCTGTTCGAGAGATTCAAAATTTGCCTGTCCTTTCGCTATAACCAGCGGCGCATTATTCAGCACATCAGCAAATTTCCGGGAAATATGTTTAAAGGACACTCCCAAAAACCTGGAGCCGGTGGTCATAACCCTGGCCACCTTATCCATGCCTACATACAGGGCATCCTCCATTGTAGAATCATTGAGCACGGGACCTTCTTTTACCACGTAGGTTACCCTTTTCCCAAGCCGGACCAATTCCTCCACCAGTATTTTATCAAATACGATCTCTCCTGAATTGTCTCCCAAAAACAGGACTTCATCAACCTGCTCCAGTTTTTTGGCAAAAGCCTGGTAATGATCCTTTGCAAAACCGGTTTCCATGCTGTATTTTAACTCTTCCTCAATATTAAAGCTTCTTCTGATGCCTAAATCGATAACATTACCGGCAACCGATATTTTAAGCGCTTTGTAAAGCCGATCCCCATTTTCATCGATTATATCCTTCAGACGGGGATATAACTGCAGAGCAAGATCATTGGACTGTTTTTTTACCTCTTTATACGGATCATCATTGTTAATGAGTTCATAAGTCTTCAATACAGCAAGGGTGGAATTCCCGGCAGGTGTATCGGCCCGATCATAATCTTTTATATAATCCATGAGCTTGTAAATTATTTCATGCTGGGTGTCTTCATCTATTCCTGCCATTTTCATGCAAGACACTGCCTGTTTCAGATAACAGTGTACGCAGTCAATAGTTGCCTTCAATTTCTATTTCAGCTCCTTTTGTTTCATTGATGCATGTCTTATAGATCTAAATCCTATATAATATACTCCATTTTCTTTTCAGTCCCGGACTCCAGCTCGGCCTTTTTTCTCTCGTAGCCCGGCCTTCCCATAAGGGCATAGGCAGCTATCTTTCCTTCCTCCACACCGGGTTGATCGAAAGCATTGATATTCAGCAGTTCGGCAATAAAGGCTGTTTCTACCTCCAGCATATACAGAAGCTGGCCTATAGTAAACGCATTGACTTCAGGCAATATGATGGTCCTGTTCATTCTTTTTGCTTTGTACAATGCATACTCGGTAGCCATTTGTTCCGCCCGGATAAGCCGGTTTATTGTATGCCCGCCAAGAAAAGAAACCCCTGTCATATCCTCATAGGCTCTTGGAATGCAAACCTTGCTTCGGTACTTTTCAACCGTAATGAAGGTAATTACTTTATCAAAAGGCCCTTCGGTATAAAGTTGAATTTGAGAATGCTGATCAGTTGCTCCCAAAGCCTTAACTGGAGTTTGACCTGCATATACTTCTTTTCCGTCAAGATCCAGTTTTTTGCCCAGGCTTTCAGCCCATAGCTGAGCATACCAGTCAGCCATGTATTTCAATGAATCAGCATAAGGCATCATCACGGATATATTCTTGCCTTGCTGCATAGCAATATATTGAAGAACGGCCGCCATATATGCGGGGTTCTTAAATACATCGTCCTCACTGCACAACTCATCCATATAAGCCGCTCCTGCAAGCAATTCTTCAATATCAATACCACCCACAGCTGCCGGCAGAAGCCCTACAGGAGACAGCTCTGAAAACCTGCCTCCAACTCCGGCAGGAATAAAGAAGGTCCTATACCCTTCCTCCCTGGCAATTTTGATCAAACTGCCCTTTTCGGCATCAGTGGTAGCAATAATGCGTTCTCTGTATTTCTCTCCTATGGCTTCCTTGAGCATATTCCTCACTATCAGAAACTGTGCCATGGTTTCGGAAGTATTACCCGATTTTGTTACAACATTAAATACGGTATTTTTTATATCAACAACATCGAACAAAGCCTGTATTCTTTCCGGATCAATATTGTCCACCACATAAAACCTGGGACCGCCCCTCTTTTCCCTGGGTAATTCGTTGTAGTGAAGATGGTTAAGCGCCTGATGTACGGCTATGGGGCCCAAAGCTGAGCCGCCAATTCCCAGCAGTACAAAGGTTTCATACTTTTGACGAACCTCGTCAGCAGCAGCCAGTATATCTTTAACCACGTCTTTCTGTATATAAGGCAGGTCCCGCCACTGGGTTTTACCGGCTTTTCGTTTATGATTAAGCTTATCAACGGCATCTCTTATCTTAGGTATAAGGGCTGTAATCTGATCCTTGTTTATTCCCCACTCATCACCAATCATATCGGACATCATATTATTATAGTCAAATCGTATTCTCATTTTTTCTTTCCAGCTATTATCTTCGAATCTCCTCATATGCCTCAATCTCCTTCCTTTACCGATAGTACTGGCCGATATACATTCAAAGAGATTGCAGTCCCGGTACCATACAGATTATATATGCCCCTCAACCAATAACTTACTTTCCATGGTCTTCTCAACAAATTGCAGCACACGGATAAAAACCAGCTGTTTCTCAGAATCGCATAGTATAAAGTGCCCCGACTTAGGAAAAAATTGTATTTCTTTATCGCGGCTGCGGGCATTTTCTAATATATAATAACCACTGGACCAGTCAATAATCCTATCCTTTTTGCTTTGAATAACCAAAAGAGGGCAGTACAGCTTACATAGTTTTCTTTTTGCCTGGTTAACCAACCTGTTAAAATTAAATAAATTATATAAAGCAGATATTACCCTCCGGTTTATGTTCGAAGGATTTATTTCCCTTGGCTGATATCGCAGCATGCCTACAAGGCGTCTGAAGTCAGAAATATATATTGGAGTATTTATTGTTATCAATGCATCGACATTGTATTTCTCAGCCAAATGAATTCCTATCAATCCACCTATAGAATACCCTATAATCACAATGGCAAAACAATCATTCATAAAACGGACAAGTTCTTTTTCAGCTAAATTCAACCATTCAAAATAAATATTGGAATTCATGCCATCCCATGAGCTGCAGCATGTTACAGGAGTGCAGCAGTATGTAATACAGCCCTGTTCTTCCATATAAGACGACAGAAGATCATTGCTGCCGCAACCGTCATTCATTCCATTGATTATAAAACATCCAATACGCTTGTCTTTTTTTGCTAATACAGACACAAGCTGCCACCCTCCGTTTTTATAGTCTGAGAACAAATACCTTACCATAAATTTCGGGAATCTGACTATATATAGTTATTGTGATTTACTCCCCTATTATTTTCACCAACACCCTCTTTTTTCTTTTTCCATCAAACTCGCCATAGAAAATCTGTTCCCACGGACCCAGATCCAACCTGCCTCCGGTAATTGCTACCACTACTTCCCTTCCCATTATAGTGCGCTTTAAGTGAGCATCCGCATTATCTTCATAGCCGTTATGCCGGTAACGCGAATATGGCTTCTCAGGAGCCAGCGTTTCCAGCCATTCTTCAAAATCCTGGTGAAGTCCGGGTTCATCATCATTTATAAACACACTGGCTGTAATATGCATGGCATTACACAAAAGCAGCCCTTCTTTAATACCGCTTTCTTCCACACAATTCTGTAAGGTACCGGTAATATTAACGAAGTCCCTCCTTCTGTTTATATGAAACCAAAGTTCTTTCCTGTAACTCTTCATCAGTGCAAGCTCCTTTCATCAGTCGTATATGCTTATGATTCATTGACCATCGGTCTTACATGCCATTGCCGGTTTTTGTACGATGCTATAACCGCACCGTGATGATCATTGCGGAAAATCCTGATGCCTCTCCTTTCAAGTCTTTGCAGCACATGAGGATGGGGATGTCCAAAACTATTTTTGCCAACCTGGATTACGGCAAGCTGAGGACTCAAAACATCAAGCCATTCATCGGTCGATGAAGTATTACTGCCGTGATGCGCCACCTTTAATACGTCTACATACCCGTTCCATTCAGGAACCAGGTAATTCTCCACATCAGCTTCCATATCCCCGGTAAAAAGAACACCGGTACCTTTGCAGCGCAAAAGCAACAGCAAAGATCTGTTGTTATCCCCCCTGCTAAACAGGGTTTGTACCTCCGTTGATTCCTTTGGCGGATATATGACGTCCAGCCATACATCTTTACCAACTCTATATGAAAGCCCCTCATGAGCATGTATATTCCGAATACCGTTTTTGGCTACAAGCTCCTTTAGTTTGGCATAGTTTTCATTATCTTCACCTGGCGGATATTCCATAAACGCCCTTACCCGGATGTTATTAAGCACTGAGACCAGCCCTTCTATATGATCATCGTGGGCATGGGACATAACCACCAAGTCCAAATGCCAAACACCGTTTTTTAGCAAAAATGGTACGACAACATCTTCTCCAACATCGAACGTTCCATCATAACTTGATGGATATTTTCCTCCTCCATCAATTAAAATATGTTTTTCATCAGGTGTACGGATATATACACAATCACCCTGCCCAACATCCAGAAAAACAATATACAAATCGTTATTAACAACGGGAATAAATATACTTAATGCCAATGCTGTTATAACTAAACCGCAGCACCACAGCAAAGGATATCTCATTCTCAAAGGCCTGTCCTGCGACAGGAACCAGAAAACCATGTAATAACATACCATAAAAATAAGTGATGGAGAAACTACGCGTATAAATGTCCATGGCAGGGCTGCAAAAATTTCGTTCCAATTTATAAGCAGAGCACACAACAGTTTTATCAAGGGCGCCAGCAGTCTGCCCAAAAACGGTATAATCATGGACCCGGATATCATTCCAAATCCCAGCATGACTATAAGCCCCGATAAGGGAACAAGAAACAGGTTGGCAAGTACGGCAATAATTGAAAAAGTATTAAAATAATAGGCAATCAGGGGCCATACTCCCAGCTGGGCCGATATGGTAACGGATAATCCTGATGCTATACTCTTTGGGAAAAAGCCAAATAAGTTTTCAAAGTACCTGCTAAAGAAAACTATTCCTATGACGGCTGCAAATGACAGCTGAAAACCCACCTCAAACAAATCCGCGGGACAACACAATAGTATAAGAAACGCAGCTGCGAAAACATTATTGAGCATATTGGATTGCCAGCCCACTACCCTGCTCCCCAATACCATCACAGCCATTACAGCAGCACGGATAACCGACGGAGCAGAGCCTACCAGCACGCAATACAGGCCAAGAACACCCGTTATAAAGACAAAAGACTGTTTTTTCGAAAGGCGCAGGAGCTGAACCATTCTGTTCAGCACCACTGCTATAAACCCAATATGCAGGCCTGATATAGCCAGCACATGAGCCAGGCCGGTTTTCTGGAAATCCTGCTGGATTTGTACGGGTAGCAGCCATTTCTGCCCCAACAGCATGGTTTTTAACAGTTCCCCTTCCTGGCCACCAATGTTAGTATCCAATATGTTCTCGGCACGGGTTCTTAATTTATAAAGCCAGGATCGTGGGAACGCTATCCTGCCGATCCCTATTCTTTTTATACTGTAATCATAAACAGCCATTGTATTGAAAATACCGCGCCTCTGCAGATAGGCCCTGTAATCAAAACATCGGGGATTGCGCTGCCCTTTTGGACGCTGCAGCAACCCTCTTACTTCTACAATATCGCCGAAATTAAAGCGTAACCTTTGGCTTTTCCGAGAACCCGGGTAAACCGTGACCTGGACCTTTGCGTCAATGTCCATATGTGTGTTCTGTGCAGTCACGGAGAAAACATCCAGTACATAAACATCCCGTTCCTCCATATACCTGGGACTGTCTGCAATCTGACCCTTTACAGTCACTGTTCTGCCTACAACATCATCCAACGGATTTTTTATGTTTAAGTATCTTTGTATAGCCGCAGCCCCTAACAGGCCAATGGCTACCAATATAAGAATAAAATTGGCTTCCCTTCTGTATTCCATAAACCAGGCAGCCAAAACTACTAAAAGGGCAGTGCCCCATAACAATGCCATTAACTTTTTATTAACTGCAATGCCTGCTAAAATTCCCATGACATAGGCAAAGGTAATCCATATAATCGGACGCTTTACCCGGATCAACAAGAATTTTACTCCTTTCACAAGACTCATAAAATGGCGTTTATAATAAAAAATCAACGATCATATAATATACTCTTCCATCTCCCTCGCAATAAAAGCATCCGGATAATTAACCGCTGCCTCCTTTACAACCTCTTCTTCCGTATAGCCCGGCCAAATATGCGACAGCATCATCTTTTCAACTTCAGCCTTTGATGCGATAATACCCGCCTCCAGAGCCGTCAGATGGGGGACACCGGGGCCGGTTTTGTCTTTATACAGCAGACCGGTATCGGCAATAAAAAGATTTACATCTCTGACAAAGGGTACAATTTTATCATTATAATTTGTATCACCGGTATACGCAATTCTCTTGATTCCATCTGAAATAACCATACCAAAACTCTGAACAGGATGGGTCATTTCCTGAAATAAAAATGACAGCTCACCAATTTTTAACTGCATACCATCATGGATAGGAGTAATTTGAAAAACGTTTTTATAGTAAAGCCTGTTATATTCCTCAACAGGATTTCCCGGAGCATATAATGGTACGGGTACATCTTCCCTCAATCCCCGGGCATTCCAGGAATCCAAAGCATAGCGCAATATCATGATATCCGACATATGATCGCTGTGCAAGTGAGAAAGAATAATTCCGCTTAACTCATTTATAGGGCATACCTGCTGTAAACGGCTGAATACACCACTTCCGCATTCTATAAGTACCTTCGTGTTTTCTTTCTCAACCAGATATCCCGAACATGCACCCCCTGCAGCAGGAAACGGCCCATATTTGCCCAATACAGTAAGTTTCATATTATCACTCCAATCCCACATGGCTTATTTTTCCACAGTTTTAATGATTATATATCAAATATTAGCACATTTCATCGGAGAAATAAAGGAAAACTACATAGAATTCTTAGACGGACCTATGATTTTGAGAGAGTTTGATGTATAATTAACAATAAGATGAGGATTACGGGGAGGGATTGCTATAAATACCGGAACAGCAAAAACAGCAGCGCAACAGCATCTTTTTGTTTTCAGCAACTCAAAATATCATAACCTGGCCTTTGATCAGGTATATGAGCATATAATAAGCTTTATCAAACAAGCCCCCTACTTCGAATACCGTCTTTCTATCGGTACGGATTCCCAGGTTTGCAAGCAAACCCTGTTTGTCACGGCAATCCATCTTCATCGGATTGGCCGTGGAGCTACGGGTTTTATCACAAAGCATACCATTCCACGGCCTATACACAGTCTCAGGGAGAAAATATATTACGAAACGGCCAGAACCCTGGAAATAGCGTCTTTATTTACGGAGGATAAAATTGAGAGAATAGTCGAATGCCTGATCAAGCATTCCGGCCGTTCGGGAGATATACACTTTGAGTTTCATTTAGACATAGGCACCAGGGGCGCCACCAAGGATTTGATAAATGAAATGGTAGCTATGGCAAAAAGTACAGCTTTTGAACCAAAAATTAAACCGGAAAGCTATGCTGCAAGCTGCTACGCCAACCGGTATACCAAGGATTCTCATATAAACACGATATAATATAAAGATCCGCAATATTCTCCACATATGCTCATTGGTAATCTTACTATCGGATATATTGATTGTGAAGAATATTATTCCGCCCGCTGGTGCTCAAGGCTAAGAAACTGTATCGCTTACTTCGCCGGGAAAGAATTATGAGGTTTTGCTGATATACTCTGAAATAAAAAAGAAGGATAGTTAATGTGCATCAAACCATGCCAGCCAAAATGGAAAGGGACGATAACAGGTTGATTTAAAACATAAATTTAAAGCCATGGAGTTTCAACAGATACCCCACGGCTCTTATTATGTGTACATTACCCGTATATTAGCCTATCGCTCTTGTCTCATTCCTCAGCCACTCTCTTTCGTCCTCCTCCAGGAACGGGGCCAAGGTCTCATATACTTTACCATGATAATCATTAAGCCATCTTTTTTCATCATCAGTCAAAAGATCGGGATCAATTCCTTCAATGTCAATGGGGCAATATGTTATAGGCTCAAATCTTAAAAACTTACCGAATTCATTCTCCCCGTCCTCTACCACCAGCATCTCGTTTTCTGTACGGATACCATACCGGCCTTCTATATATATTCCCGGCTCGTTGGTGATAATCATCCCCTTTTCCAGTTTGACATTGTTTGGAATCTGGCTCATACGCTGAGGCCCTTCATGTACGTTAAGAAAATATCCTACTCCGTGACCGGTGCCGCTTTTATAATCAATACCGGCTTCCCATATGGGCATCCTTGCAAGTATGTCAATATTTGAACCTGTAACACCATAAAGCATTCTTGCACGGGCAAGATTGATATGGCCTTTTAAAACAAGCGTAAAATCCCTTCGCTGTACATCAGTAATTGGCCCCAGAACTATTGTACGGGTTATGTCAGTTGTTCCTCCCAGGTATTGGCCGCCGGAATCAATAAGCAGCATGCCTTCCCTGTTCAACTCGTAACAGGTTTCATCAACAGCCTGATAGTGCATCATGGCTGCATGATCCTTATAAGCAGCTATAGTGGCAAAGCTTGGCCCAATAAAGTTTTCCTGCTGCCGCCTGAATTCCTCCAGCTTTTCAGCCGCGGTTATCTCGGTAATCCTTTGCCTGCCCAGATTGTGATCAAGCCAGTATAGAAACCTGACCACGGCCACCCCGTCACAAACATGGGTTCTTTTAAGATTCTCTATCTCTGTCTCATTCTTTACGGCTTTCATGAGTGTAGTTATGTTTTCACCTTCTGCCTTTTTGCAGCCTTTGGCTATTGCATCGTAAAGCCAGCTGTTAGTCCTGGCAGGATCAAAAAGTATTGTATCCTTGTCCCCCAGGTCAGCCAGGTATTTATTAACCAGTCCATAATCCTTTATGATAACACCGTTATCCTCCAGCATGCTTCTTACAGCATCCGAAACTTTGCTCTTATCAATAAACAGCCAGGCACAAGTATCTGAAACCAGCGCATAAGCCAGCGCAACCGGATTATAGGCCACATCATTACCCCGGATGTTGTATAACCAGGCAATATCATCCAGGCTGCATATCAAGTGGTAATTTACACCTTTTTTGACCATTTCATTTCGAACCTGTTTCAGCTTTTCAGCGGCAGTTTTTCCTGCAAACTCCACATCATGGATGAATACCGGTTCCTGCGGTGCAGGAGGCCGATCATCCCATATTTCGCCAATAAGATCAAATTCCTTGACAATGCTTATTTTTTTGCGGGATAATTTTTTCTCCATTTCCTTAACCCTGGAGACAGGGAACACCTCACCGCACAGCCCAATCCTGCTGTTTGTCGGAAGCGTCTGTTCAAGCCATTCAATATAATCCGGAACATCCGGCATTCCTGCTTTGAATAGTTTTATGCCGGTTCCTTCAAGTTGTTCTGCAGCCTGTATGTAATACCGCCCATCGGTCCATAGGCCGCCTGTTTCACCGGTTATAACAACAGTTCCAGCCGAACCTGTAAAACCCGATATCCATTTTCTGCCCTGCCATCGGGGGGCTGTATACTCGCTCATGTGGGGATCTGAGCTGGGAATGATATACGCATCCATATTTCTTTCCTTCATCTTTTGCCGCAGCCTTTGAATTCTCTCCTTAATATCCATGGGCATTTCACCTCCATATCTACATAAAAGATCTTACTCCAATCTTCGCAAAAAAACAAATACTCTTTTCTTTTTCCGGCTATCCTGTAATATTCCAGAATAAACAGAATCTTAAAAATAACAACAAGCCTGTTGACAAGCTTGTTGTTATTCCGGGTATGACATATAATTCTCTTTTATATTTTTCCCATCTATATTTCAATACAGGCCTCTTCTCTCAGCCATACCATCATTTCTCCCGGTGTTCTGTTGCACCAGGCATAATAGGGAATTGCCCTTACCTTTACTTCTCTATAGCGGTTTTGGTCGAAACTGTAGCATTCTTCACTGTCCCAATCTTCCTGGCAGTATGCTTTGAATTCAACAACAACGACCCCATTTAGGATATCCTTATCATATTTTTCATCAAATTTTACATTCCGGGGTATAACAATATTTTGCAAGCCCTGGAAATTATCAGCCTCTTCCACGCAATATACAACAGGTCCCCGCTGTATAGCGGCTTTGCCTGCATTTTCACGGATCCTTGGATTAGCGCGTACCAGCCTGGCTTCCATGGGATAGCATATATCGATTTTATCCCCCGGTTTCCAGGTTCTTTTCATCTTTACATAACCCTTATGGATATTTTCGCTTATGTTAACCGGCTGCCCGTTTATACTTATACAAGGTTCCAGGCACCAGGACGGAACCCGCACTGCTATAGTAAATTCACCGGCATGCTCAGGGTTTACATCGATCGAAATGTTACCATCCCAGGGATAGCAGGTTTTAACATCAAGCTCAACGTTTACATCATTGAGGGATATATTAGCACTGTTATTTGCAAATATATGAACGTATATCTCACCCTCCCGGGAAACAGAATACATATAATCACCGATTGATGTATATAACCGGCTCACATTGGCAGGACAGCATGCACAATCATACCATCCGGGACGCCGGGTCTTTACATGGCGATGATCGACCCTGTGTTCGCATACTTCCGGCGCCACTTCCAGAGGATTTACATAGAAAAACTTCTTTCCATCAAGGGATATCCCGCTTAAAATGCCATTATATATCGCTTTTTCAATAACATCGGAATACTTACGGTCAGGATCCATCTGAAGCATCCTCTGGGCAAAGAATACAAGGCCGATAGATGCACAGGTTTCACCGTAAATAGTATCGTTAGGCAGATCATAATCCAAGGAAAAGGATTCGCCATATCTCTGTGATCCTACTGCAGCCGTAATATACATCCTCTTTCCTGTAACATTGTCCCACAGTTTCCTTAATACCTCAAAGAGCTCCCGTTCCTGTGTTTCCCTGGCTATATCAGCTGCCCCGGCGTACAGGTACATTGCCCTGACTGAATGGCCTTCAGCGGTAGTCTGCTCTCTTACCGGAAGATGTGCCTGCCAATACTTATATCCAAGCTCCTGCATGATATTTAACCCTTTTTCATTTCTCGCCTCTGCCTCTGTTTCAAAGAAGTTTGGCTCGGTTCCCCGCTCATCAATAAAAAACTTTGAAAGCTTTAAATATTTCTCATCCCCGGTTGCCTTATACATTTTTACCAGGGCAAGCTCTATTTCGGGGTGTCCGGGATATCCTCTTTTTTTATCCGGTTCAGGCCCCAGCACCGTAAGCATATGATCAGTAAATTTACTCATTATATCAATCAGTCCGGTTTTGCCCGTCGCCTTGTAGTAGGCTACAGCGGCTTCCATCATATGCCCTGCACAATAAAGCTCGTGCCAATCCCTCAAGTTTGTCCATTTCTTGTCGGGCTGGCTTACACTGAAATATGTATTCAGATACCCGTCCGGCTCCTGTGCTTTACCTATTAATTCAACCAGCTCGTCCAGAATCCTTTCAAGCTCCGGATCAGGTTTGACAATCAGGCTGTAGCTTGCTGCCTCAAGCCATTTGGCTACATCGCTGTCCTGGAATATCATTCCATAAAACTTATCCTTTTGTTCTCCGGCTGCTATCCGGAAATTGGCTATTGCATTACTTTTGGGAACCCCCTCCACCATATCATTAAGAATGCCATATTGATGGGGAATAGTTTCGTCAATAATCAGCTCCTGTAAGCGCCCCAAAAATCCACCCTTTAGTTTTACATTTTTCATATCAACATTGTTAAGTAAGTTTAGATTCACTGCAGATACCTCCCATTTATAAAATAATAGTGTCTTGCTCAACCTGGCAAGAAAAACTATTTGCCTTTCATTTCAAAAAAATGCATGTCCGTTTCTGGTGATAATCTCATCCTGCAGTTTTCAATCATCCTTACCGTTCCCGCTTCTGCTTCACTCAGAAGCGGTGGCTTTATCCGGGGGTAAGTTAAACATGTATTCCCTGTAAAAATCCACCCGGCGATCAATTTCAGTATAGTCAATCGTACCGTCTTTCAAGAACCTCTCCACAGTGGGTAAATCCGGGATACCGGCCCTCCCGCCAACCCTGGTACATTTTATGGCCGACACGGCGCTGGAAAAACGGGCTGTATATTCAACATCCCAGCCTTGCAGCAATCCGTAGATAAATGCACCATGATAGACATCTCCGGCCCCGGTTGTATCCATAACTTTAACCGTAAAAGCCGGGACTTCAAAATACTTGCTGCCGCAAACTCCCAGGGAGCCCCGTTCGCCAAAGGTAAAAACAACTATCTCCGGTCCCTGCTCCTGCACGGTTTTGCAGTTCTTTTCATAATTATCGTCCTTGAAAACAGCATTATAATAGAATTCTGAAGCAATGAATACATCGATTAATTCGTAATTATTTTCAATCTCCCGGGTATAATAATCGGCATCAAATACTACTGTTATCCCTTTTTCCCTTGCCCATACAGCTGCCTGCCTGTCAGGTTCACCCATATCAAACAAATGCAAAACCCGGCCCTGGGTAATATAATCCTTATCCAGATCGTCTACAGTCAGTTTTCTTAATACGGGGATGCGCTCTATAAAACTTCTGCCCTGGGTTTCCTGTTCGGACAAGCATACGCAGAATGATGTCTGGCCGTTTGGGTCTACTATTAGCCTGGATGTATCTACATTATGCCTTTTGAAATCTTCTATTGAAAACCTTCCAAAGGCATCAGCGCCCACAATCCCAATAATCCCTGTTTTTACTCCTAATCTGCCCAATGTCACCAAAGCCGTTGGAACTTTTCCGCCACCCTGCCAGCTATATTCCTTCATCCTGCTGTAACCATTGGTTGCGGGAATCTTATTGGTATGAACAAGGAAATCCATGATAGGATTTCCTATACCTACTACTTCGATCATGATATTCACCTCTGACAACCATTACTATATACCTTTACTATATACTCTTCCTGGTATTAATTGTAAAACATTCAGTTCCCTTCCCCGAAGCATACTAACAGGGACAACCCTGCTTGTTTTTATTTTAATTCTATGACCATTCTATATTTAAGTCAAGCAATCAATGCCGTTCGTACATTTTTTGCCATATTTAAGTAGTTTTTTATCAGTAGGGCATCTGCTCGTTTCTGAATGACTGCAATGCCGGAATCAATAACAAAAAGCTTCATTTAATATCGTTCTTGTTTTATTAGCCAAACCCAGGTAAATAATATTCTCAAGCAGCTCTGCATTCTGTTTTATATCCAGCAGTTCATAGGCTTTTACTATCTCAGCCAGGCAGGTTTTAAGCACAAATTCAACCTCCTGGCGGCTGTCATTTCTTATCCGCCATGGAGTCCTGTCTTTTCCGTACTTTAATACCAATACATTATAGCTGTTGGACTTTATATCATTTTCAATATCAGAATACGCATCCAACAGGTATATCCATTTGCCTAAATTATATCCCATCCACTCAAGAATCCTACGGGTCATCCTCTGCTGTTGCGGTAATGAAAGCAACAAAGACAGCATCTTTCCGAAGGGGTCGGAAGCATGATCAATGGAACGTATTCCCTCATTCTCAATTGAATGCAGCCTGTTCAACTGTTCATATACTTCTTTATATGCCCCGGGATTTGCAGCTTTCGCCTTGTTTTTGCATGACCTGATTGCCCTGGAAGCGAACAAAGCAAAAACGTTATTGTCATCCCTCCAGTTGTCTATGAGTTTATAATACGCCATTACTACATTTATCATGGCAGCATAATCCACCGCCCAGCTGTCTTTTACTACCGGCCTGGATCTGAAGGGATTTACAATACACTTTTCAAAACATATAGTTTCATCATATTCTCCAATTGAAGAATTGAGCAGGGCCAGAAAAGCTGCATCATAGGTAACGGTAAACCTGCTAAAGGAATTATACCTCTTTCCAAGGGCTTTGCATACCCCACAGTAATAACTCCTGAAACAGGCATAATCTTTTATCTTTAATTCCGGCTTTAAAGGTTCAATATAACCAAACATTTATATCCCTTATCCGACATGATTGTAATATAATTATATCACAGTTCCCGCATTACACACAGGGTAATCCGCTGCCATTTTTACAAAAAACCGTAATTATTAATTATTGATAAAACAGAATAAAATGCAAAAATGTAACAATATTGCACAAATGATTATGATTTTATCGCCTTGAGCAATCTTTATAGTTTTACTATGGGAAATATGTTGAAAAGCATTAAACATGGAAAACATAAAGCTATGCAAATAATACAAGTCCCTGCCAGGAGTTAAAAATGGGTTATTTGATTTTTCCAAAAATATAAACATCCCGCTAGTCCTTGAGACTAGCGGGTTTGGTGCGCCTGGCAGGACTTGAACCTGCGGCCTTTCGAGTCGGAGTCGAACACTCTATCCGCTGAGCTACAGGCGCCTGTGTTTTTATTATACCACACCGTCATATACTAAATCAATAATTTGCAGCTGCTAAGTTTATGGGAAATGCATGAATATATTAACCTATAAGCGTATAGATGATCAAACATTTATAATTGACAGTCATGGAAGTATTATGATAAAATCAAGTAAACTTAATATTGCAGGGGAGCTTGTGTTGCAGGCTGAGAGGAAGCGGATACAGCTTCGACCCTTTGAACCTGATTTGGATAATGCCAACGTAGGGAATTTTTTTATTGATAAATGATGGGGAGTACCTATTTTGGCACTTCCCCTTTATTTTTCCTCCTCCTTATCCTCCACATATAAGACAATTACCTTCTTTTTCATTTGTTGGTTTATCCTGCTATAGGATGAAATTATTTAGCTGCACATAATTAATTCCTAAAATTGGCCGTTAATAAGGGCAACACCTCCCCGCATTTTACCAGGCATTGAACTGCTGCATGGAACAGAAAAGAAATGCAGGGTTCACATTACTTTAAAGGAGGTTTTGCTATGGTTGAAAATATTCTGAAAAATGTCTATGAAAAAACTCCATTGGTCCACTGTATCACAAATTATGTCACTGTAAATGATGTTGCAAACACCCTTTTGGCCTGCGGTGGTTCACCTATTATGGCCGATGATGAAAGGGATGCCGTGGAAATAACCGCAATCTGCGATGCTTTGGTTATAAATATCGGTACTCTGAATGAAAGAACAATTGCAACAATGCTCAAAACAGGCAAAAGGGCAAACGAACTATCCCATCCCGTGGTACTTGATCCAGTAGGCACCGGGGCATCGGCATTACGTACCGACACCACCTTTAAACTTCTTAAAGAAGTTAAGTTTGTGGTTATCCGCGGCAATGTATCCGAGATAAAAACCATATCAAGAGGAAAGGGAACAACAAAGGGTGTGGATGCCGATGTAAGCGACATCATAACTGACGAAAACCTGGATGAAGCAATTGCTTTTGTAAAAGAATTAAGCGCACAAACAGGGTCTGTAATAGCGGTTACCGGCGCTATCGATATTGTTGCTGATTCAAATAAAGCATATGTCATCCGCAACGGACATCGCATTATGTCAAAAGTTTCCGGTACCGGCTGCATGTTAACGGCTATGATTGCCGCTTACTGCGCTGCGAATCCGGGCAATAACCTGGATGCTGCCGCAGCTGCAGTTTGCGCTTTTGGGTTGAGCGGAGAGCTGGCTTATGATAAATTGGCAAAGACCGATGCAGGTACTTCTTCTTACCGTACCTACCTGATTGACGCCATAAGCAAAATGGACGCAGATACCCTAAAAGGAGGCATGAAAATTGAAAACAGATAAATCTTCCATGCTTCTATACGCGGTGACCGATCGTACATGGCTCAAAGGCCGTTCCCTTGCAAACGCAGTTGAAGAAGCGCTGAAAGCAGGTGTAACATTCTTACAGTTGCGTGAAAAAAACCTGGATTTCAGTTCTTTCCTTGAACTTGCCAGGGATATTAAAAAAATAGCTGACAAATACAGAGTCCCCTATGTAATTAACGACAACGTTGATATTGCCATAGCCTGTGGAGCTGACGGAGTCCATGTAGGACAGGAGGATATGGACGCAAAGGAAGTCAGGAAAACTATTGGGCCGGACAAAATACTCGGCGTTTCAGCCCAAACTGTGGAACAGGCCGTTAATGCAGAAAATAATGGCGCTGACTATATTGGCGTCGGATCCGTTTTCCCCACCTCCACAAAGCCGGATGCGGAAACAGTGTCTTTCGAAACTCTCAGAAATATTTGCAAGGCAGTATCAATACCGGTAGTTGCCATTGGCGGAATTAACAAGGATAATGCCATCAAACTTGCAGGGACAGGAATTGACGGTATTGCAGTAGTATCGGCTATATTCGCCCGGGATGACATCACAAAAGCGGTCCGGGAATTAAGGCAGGTTTCGTCCAGGTTGGTGGGTTATAAGTCATGAAATTAAAAGGAGCTATTTTTGACCTGGACGGGACCCTGTTGGATTCAATGCCTTTCTGGGATCGGGTGGGGGCGGAATACCTAAGACAAAAAGGGCATAATCCTCCGGATAATATAAACGAGATCCTCAAAGTAATGGATCTTTCTCAATCGGCTTTATACTTTAAACAGGAATATTCAATATCCGGAAGTCCGGATGAAATAGTAAAGGAAATTCTTGAATTGATTGAATATCAGTACCGGTTTACGATACCGCTAAAAGCCGGTGTTATCCATTTTCTTGATAATCTTTACAATAATGGGATCAGGATGTGCGTTGCCACTGCCAGCGATTATGACCTCACAAAAGCTGCGCTGGAAAGACTAAACGTTGCGAAATATTTTAAGTTCATACTCACATGTTCACAGGCAGAACTGGGAAAAGATAATCCCGGATTCTTTATAAAAGCGTTAGAACTTCTACAAACGCCAAAATACGAAACAATAGTATTCGAAGATGCGCTTTATGCCATCAAAAGTGCCAAGGCAGCCGGATTATTGGTAACTGCTGTATATGATGAAAGCTCCCATGAGGATCAAGAGAAAATTAAATCAACAGCAGATTTTTATCTGGACTCTTTTAATGTTTGGAAAAGGATGATGATATTATGAAAAAAGTACTGACTATAGCCGGTTCTGACTGCAGCGGCGGAGCGGGGATCCAGGCTGATATAAAAACCATAACCGCCCATAAAATGTACGCTATGAGTGTAATCACCGCATTAACAGCCCAGAACACCACCGGTGTTTACGATGTGCTGGAGGCCACGCCTGAATTTGTCGGCAACCAGCTTGACTGCATTTTCGAAGATATAAAGCCCGATGCAGTGAAAATCGGGATGGTATCAAATACAGATATTATATACGTTATAGCAAAAAAACTCCGGGAATACAAAGCAGAAAATATCGTAGTCGATCCTGTCATGGTTTCAACAAGCGGCGGAAAGCTGCTCAAAGACAATGCTGTTGACGCACTGATAAACCATCTTTTCCCTCTTGCCGTGTTAATAACACCAAATATTCCTGAAGCTGAAAACCTGGCATGGTTTTCTATAAAATGCAGGGACGATATGCAAAAAGCAGCCGAAAAAATCTCAAACCTCACACAGGGCGCTGTGCTTATAAAAGGCGGGCATCTTGAGGACAGTGCAGATGATTTACTTTTTACAGCAGGCAAGACTTTTTGGCTGAAATCCCCAAAGATTGATAATCCCAATACCCACGGTACGGGATGCACCCTATCCTCGGCTATCGCCTGTAATCTCGCCCTTGGCCTCACAATTTCGGAAAGCGTAGAAAACGCAAAAGAATATATAACAGGCGCAATTAAAGCCGGCCTTGACATTGGTAAGGGACGGGGACCGCTAAACCACTGCTATAGCCTGTAAAACCACCGGAATACTTGTTTTCGCTCATAAAAAACAATAAAAAAGTCGGTTGTCCTGCCTATATCCGGACGGGACAACCGACTTTTTAAAATTCACATTCAGCCAACACTCTATCGGTGTTTTTCCTGCCGAAAAAGCTGGCTGTTTCTAGCAGGTTCAATTCAAGCATTCGGTATAATTGAACCATTTCCCGGCGTACTGGGAATTTCTTCCTAATTCTTTAGCCAAACAGGTACTGGTTTACCAGTGATTTGATTATCTCCTGCTTACCGGAAACATTCTTAATAACTGGGTTTTGCAAAGCGTACTGCTCCAGGGTATGGAAATTGGCTTTTCCGCTTACAATATCCAGACCTATTCCGCTCTTGTAGCTGCTGTAACGCTCTTCGATAAATTTATCTATCACTTTGTCTTCAATTAATTTGGCAGCTACCTTCAGGCCTTTTGCATATGAGTCCATACCAATAATATGTGCGTAGAACAGGTCTTCCGGTTCGAAGGAACCTCTTCTGACTTTAGCGTCGAAGTTGACTCCTCCCTTTGTCAAACCTCCGGCCTTCAATATTTCATACATAGCCAAAGTAGTAAAATACAAATCTGTGGGGAATTCGTCAGTATCCCATCCTAACATCAGATCGCCCTGGTTAGCATCGATTGAACCCAGCATTCCGTTAATGGCGGCCACCCTCAGTTCATGATGGAAAGTATGTCCCGCCAATGTAGCGTGGTTGGCTTCAATATTCAGCTTGAAATGATCATCTAATCCGTATGTTTTCAAGAATGCAATGGTAGTTGCAGCATCAAAATCATACTGATGCTTTGTTGGTTCTTTTGGCTTAGGCTCAATCAAGAACTGCCCTGTAAACCCGATTTCTTTTGCATAATCAACAGCCATATGTAAGAATCTCGCCAGATTGTCCAATTCAAGCTTCATATCAGTGTTGAGCAGTGTTTCGTACCCTTCTCTTCCTCCCCAGAACACATAGTTTTCAGCGCCTAATTCAACAGCGATCTCAAGGCTCTTTTTGACCTGCGCTGCCGCATAGGCAAATACATCGGCATTACAGGAGGTGGCTGCACCATGAACATATCTTGGATGGGTAAACATATTCGAGGTGTTCCACAATAATTTGGTATTGCTGGTCCTCATGTAGTCCTTGATCATAGCAACTATCTTGTCAAGATTTGCATTGGTCTCAATTAAATTATCGCCTTCAGGAGCAATATCCCTGTCATGGAAGCAGAAAAACGGTACACCCAGTTTTTCAAAAAACTCAAATGCTGCTTCTACCCTGGCTTTGGCTAAATCCATACCTTTGTACTTATCCCATGGCCTAATCATGTTTTTGTCACCAAATGGATCAGTACCTTCTCCTGTAAAGGTATGCCAATACGCTACCGCAAATCTGAGATGTTCTTCCATAGTTTTGCCCATAACAACTTCAGAGGGATTATAGTGCTTATAAGCAAGCAAATTTTTAGACTCAGGCCCTTCATACTCAATTTTTTCTATTCCGGTGAAAAATACCATTAAAAAACACTCCTTCCTATTATTTTACCTCCACACCGGCTAATTTTTCATAGAACTGTATTATACCGCAATGATCATTCTTTTCCTTTCCGTCAACTTTCAAAGCCTGCATAATCTCCATAACCTGACTTGTAAGGAACGTAGGCACTCCGATCTCATGGGCTGTTTCCAAGGCATTCATCAGGTCTTTTATATGAAGCTCAATTCTGAATCCGGGTTTGAAATTTCTTTCCATAACCATGGGAGCCTTCGCATCCAGCACAGTGCTTCCGGCCAGTCCGCCGCGAATTGCCTGGTACACCCTTTCCGGGTCCACCCCGGCCTTTGTAGCCAACACGAACGCCTCTGACATAGCTGCTATGTTAAGCGCCACAATTATCTGGTTAGCCAGTTTTGTTATATTGCCGCTTCCAATATCTCCAACCAGTACTGCAGATGAGCCCATACACAGCAGTATGTCTTTCACCTTGTCAAAAACTTCCTGAGAGCCTCCCACCATTATTGACAGCGTACCGTCAATGGCTTTTGGCTCACCGCCGCTTACCGGCGCATCCAGCATTTCCACACCCTTTTCCTTTGCCTTGGCTGCAACTTCCATGGATACCAGCGGAGCAATAGAGCTCATATCGACGATGATCTGTCCCTGTCTGGCCCCCTCCAGCACGCCGTTCTCCCCTAATATAACTTCTTTTACATGAGGTGAATTGGGCAGCATGGTGATAATAATATCTGTCCTCTCAGCCACATCTTTTGATGAAAGCCCTTCCTCTGCGCCTGCTTCCACCAGCTCTTTCACCGGCTGTTTGTTAATATCATAAACAACCAGTTTGTAACCTGCTTTTAACAGATTTTTTGCCATAGGCTTGCCCATAATACCCAGCCCAATAAAACCTATCTTTTGCATATAGATCACTCCTCTTATCATATAATGTTCGGAACCTATTGCAATCAAGTATCATTATTTCTAAAATATAAGCTGTAATTCCAGCCAATGACTACCCTGCTGAGTATATAAAACAGTAAACAGATTGGCACAGTGGTTGTTAGCAGTTTAATGCCTGTTTCCCATTCTAGTATATAGCATTATTATTTTTATGCCAATAGTTTTTTTACCTTATTATAGATATTATCTGCCGTTAAGCCGTAATGTTCAAGCAGTTCCTCATAATTGGAAGCAGATGTCCCGAATTTATCCTCCACGGCAACAAAGTTCAATGGAATGTTTACATTGTTAACCATTAAAGCTTCAGCAACAGCGCTGCACAGCCCGCCCATAATATTATGCTCCTCTGCTACCACCGCTGCTTTGAACCTTTTTGCCTTCTCAACCAAGGTATCAGCATCCAAAGGTTTTACTGTACTTACATTCACCACTTCTGCTGAAATTCCTTCCTTTTGAAGTAGCTCAGCTGCCTCCATAGCCTTGGATACCATCACTCCATTGGCAAATATTACAACATCCTGCCCTTCCTTTATTGTATATATACCACCAATTCTGTACTGTAAATCCTCAGAAGTATAAACAGGGAGCTCATTTCTATTTATTCTTATATAAACAGGCCCTTTATATTCAGCCATAGCTTCGACCATTTTCCGGGTTTCAACCGCATCTGCCGGTACCAGAACGGTCATATTGGGAATAACGCGCATCAGAGCAACATCTTCCAGCGCCTGATGGGTAGAACCGTCCCCAAAATCTGAAAGTCCGCAGCTGGAACCGCAAATCCTTACATTAAGTCCCGGAATAGATATTGCCTGCCTTATCTGGTCATATGCCCGTCCGCTGGCAAATACCGCAAAGGAATGAATAAATGGGATTTTGCCTGCTAAAGCCAGTCCGGCAGCTGTAGAGGCCATATTCTGCTCTGCTATACCCATCTCAAAATACCTCTCTGGATATGCCTCCTGAAAAAGGCACGAACGGGTGGACTTCCCCAAATCAGCTTCCAATACTACAATATCCTTGTTAAGGCTGCCTGCCTTTACCAAGGCCTGACCATATGCTTCCCGTAAACTTTCTATTCGCATAATAACCACCTCACTCCTTCAAAAGTCCCAATTCCCGTTTTGCTGTCAAATACTGTTCCTGGGTAAGAACACCATTGTGAAAAGCTGCGTTGTGTTCGGCAAAGGAAAATGCCTTCCCTTTTACTGTATGGGCAACTATTACCGTCGGTTGTCCTTTTACCTTATCTGCTTCTTCCAAAGCATCCAATATCTCCTTAACCGAATGCCCATCAATCTCTATTACATGCCATCCGAAGGCCGCCCATTTATCAGCCACAGGATTACTGTCAAGCATCTCCTTTACAGGGCCGGTGGCTTGCACATCGTTCTTATCAACAAATGCGACAAGATTATCTGCCTTATAATGAGATGCCGCCATGGCCGCTTCCCATATCTGTCCCTCGGCCAACTCGCCGTCACCAATTATCACAAACACCCTGCTTTTTCTGCCATCCAACCGAAGCCCAAGAGCCATACCCAAAGCTATTGACAGTCCCTGGCCCAACGAGCCGGTATTGGCTTCAATTCCGGGAGTACATTTCATATCAGGGTGCCCTTGCAGCATACTGCCCAGTGTTTTTACTTTCTTAAGCTCTTCTACGGGAAAATACCCCAACTCAGCCAATGCAGCATACTGAACAAGCGCTGCATGCCCCTTGCTTAAAAGGAATCTGTCCCGTTCAGGATCATGTTGATTTTCAGGATCAATCTTCATCCAGTGAAAGTAAAGAGCAGCTACAATCTCAGCACAGGAACTGGAGCCTCCTAAGTGGCCTGCTTTACCTACTCCTACCATCTCCAGAATATGACGCCTTAGTTGAAGGGCTTTTCCCTCCAAAAATTCAACTAATTCTTTTGCTTGCAAATTACTCCACTCCTTTCCACTCTGCGAATGCCGAATATAAGCCCGGGAACCTTTTTATATGCTTCATTACATAATTTCCCGATTCCAGCACCCCGGCTTATACAGTCTTTATGCATGTTTATATCCGTTCGTCTTTTTTCATATTCGTATCAAACGCCTGATTTATTATAAGGGTTCCATAGTATAGATCCTGCGTCAACATCGGTAATTATATCCCCATCATGAATCAGCCTATAGGAGTAAGAACAACTTTCATACCCTGCCTTGATTCTATAAGCTCAAACCCCTCATGCCATTTATCCAAAGGCAGTTCGTGGGTTATTAACTTCTCCAGGTTCACCGCTTTTTTGTCCATCAAAGTCAGACATGCTTCCCAAACATCCCAGTTATGGCTGAACGTGAAATTCATGGTAACCGCTTTCGAAATGAGAGGATCTAAGGAAAAACCTACGGGTTTGGGCCCCCAGCCAATTTTATTTATCTGTCCGCAGGGCCTGACCATATCCATGGATAATTTTAACGCAGCAGAAACCCCGGCAGTGTCAACCACAATATCAGCTCCATACCCGTCTCTCATACCCATGATCTCCTGTACCGGATCCTTCTCAGAGCTGTTTATAACCATTGTTGCACCAAATTCCTTTGCCAGTTCAAGACGTGCATCGTCGCCTTCAGTGCCTATAACGACAATATCAGAAGCCCCTATTATTTTTGCAATCTGAACGCACAAGAGGCCTATTGGCCCGGGACCTATAACGGCCACCAGATCTCCGGGTTTAAGATTTGAGTGTTTTACCAGGGAACTGTATGCTACACACAAGGGCTCGGTCAAAGCTGCTTCTTTCATACTGACATTTGGGGGCAGTTTATGGAGAATTCTCGACGGTACCCTGACATATTGAGCAAAAGCCCCGTCCACGTTAAAGCCATATCCTTTTCTCTCACGGCATACATGGTAGTTGTTAGTCCGGCACAATATGCAACGGCCGCAGTAATCGGCATGGGTCTCGGCTGTCACCCTGTCTCCGACTTTGAAACCTTTTACATTATCCCCTACTGATTCGATGATACCCGAAAACTCATGCCCCAGTATCAGGGGTACATTCACCTTATACGTAACCTTGTTATGATGCATGTGTGGATCGCTGCCGCAAATACCGGTATAAGCCACCTTAACAAGAACGTCATCGGGACCTATTTCCGGAACAGCAACATCCCTTAATTCGGTAGCTCCGTCAACATTGTCGTATTTAACAACCGCTTTCATATTTGTTCCACCTCCAAAAATTCACGTATTAGCTGCATTCTTTTCAGCCAGATCAATTCTTTCAATGGTCTTCATGATGTGCTCCATCATAAGCTGCTGTGCCTTTTCTTTATCCCTGTCTTTTATGGCGTTAATTATTCTGTCATGATAGTATAAACCATCGTACGTCCCAAGGCACTGTACAATATAATCCATAGATGCATCAAGAATGCCTTTGAGCACATGATTCACTTTAATAATAACCGGATTCTTAGTTATTTCTGCTAAAGCCAGGTGAAAATCCAGGTCCTTCTCAGCAAATCTTTTTATGTTTTCTTTGCTGTGCACCATCTCCTCCAGAATAGATTTCAATCTTTCAATATCATCTTCAGTTGCCCTCTCAACTACCAATTCCATTGATGCCGTTTCAACTATCTTTCTGTACTCCAGTACGTACATGATTTCAGGCGTGTCCAGCAAAAGCAAAGGTAACAGAGAATTCATGCACGCATCAACAGAAAGCTCTTTAACATATGTCCCTTCACCCCGCCTGGCTTCCAATAATCCGAGGGTGTTCAGCTTCTGCAATGCTTCTCTTACGGTAACACGGCTAACCCCCATCATTGAAGCCAGTTCATGCTCCGATGGGATTTTTGTGCCGGGCAGCCAGCTTCCGCTGATTATCTGCCTCTCCAGCTGTTTAAATACCTGTTCCCGAATGCTGTTGCGCTTTACTGGTTCTATCATCATTTACCTCCACAAACAGTTCTGCACCATGAATTGTTAGTTGTAAGATGTATGACAACTGTTTATCATATATATTCTATATCAACTCAAAAAATCCTTCTAAATCAAATAAATAATTCCTCTATATGCTTTTCAACTGCTTAATTAAAAGCCGTATTACTATAATATCCACTTTTTCTTTATGTTCCACAGACAGAAACAGAATAACAGTATGCTTATACCAATCAGCACCAGACAATCAAACCATACATTCATAATCCCGGTATTTGTAATGGCTTTATTCAGTATGTCCACACCATATGTCAGCGGCAGACAATAAGAAATTGGCTGCAGAAAAACCGGCAGATTATCTATAGGGATAAATAAGCCCGACAAAAATAGCATTGGAAACCTGAAAAAATTGGAATACGTCTGTGCCTCGAAAACCTCCTTCGAAGAAACGGCTATTGCGAGGCCAAGCAATGTGGATGTGATTGACATAAGCAGTACACTTATTATTCCCATCCCCCAACTGATTCCGGATAAATCAGTAATGAAAGCTGCCAGTAAAGCCGGCAAAAAGGCCATGACAACTCCGAATAATACTGCACCTGAAATTTTCGCCAATACCATTGCAGTTATACTGATGGGTGCCAGCAACAAACGATCAAAGGATCGGCCCCGCCGTTCAAATGTTATGGTCACTGCCAGCATGGACGTGGTGCCAAACAGTACGCTCATACTCATAAGTCCCGGTAAAAGTTGTTTAGCTTCGGCTGCACCCGCCTGAGGAGTGCGAATAAACTGCATTAGAGTCCAGGAAAGGGGGAAAATAATGCCCCAGCTAATATTCGGCGGCTTCAGATAGTAGTTGCGTATGTCCTTTTTTAGTATATTCCAGTATGCAATCCAGGCATTCATTTCCTTACACCTTCTTTCTCTCTCTTCAGCTCGGCCGCCTCAATTCCGGTCACCTTTACAAATACATCTTCCAATGAAGGCCGGATTTCCCTGGCTTCATATACAGAAATCCCTTTTTTGTCCAGGTATTGCAGAATCGGCAAAAGCGAAGGACGCTCCACAGATGAAATAAAGCATGAATTATTGCCTCCCGGTTTAATCCGGAAATTGGGAAAATTTAATTGCAAGTCACTTATAATTCCGTTTACACTGCCTTCCAATGTCAGTTTTAAGATGTGTTCATTCCCTTCGTTTTCCATCAGTTCATCTATGGTACCCTTTTTTATTATTTTTCCGTCCACGATAAAAGCAACCGTGTCGCAAAGCCGTTCTGCTTCTTCTATATAATGTGTAGTGAGGAATACCGTTGTGCCTTGCCGCTTCATATCCAGAATTAAGCTGCGGATCTGCCTTGCGCTTTCCACGTCAATGCCTGTAGTCGGCTCATCAAGAAATAGAATTTCAGGATGATGGATTATGCCAGCTGCAATAGTCAGTTTACGGCGCATACCCTTTGAGTATGCCCTGAATGGACGTTTTCCCGTATTTTTGAGGCCGAATATCTCAAGAAGTTTATTGGCCCGTTTCTCGCGCTCAGCTTTTTTAATGCCGTAAAGAGAGGCACAAAAGCATAGATTATCAAAACCATCCATTTCATCATAAAGATTGCTTTCATCCGGCACGATCCCGATTATCCTTTGCACTTTTTTTATGTTTTTTATACCGTCAATACCGTCAACAAAAATCTTACCGGCAGTTGGCCTGGCCAAGCCGGTGAGCATATTTATAGTAGTGGTTTTGCCCGCTCCGTTCGGACCCAGCAAACCGAATATTTGTCCTTTTTCAATATCAATTGAGATACCGTCCACTGCGATTATTTCACCATATGCTTTTTTTAAACCAGTTACACTTATAATACTCATTATGAAACGCTCCCTATTCTTTGTTTTCCGATCTTTGGCAGGCAGATTCTGTTTACTGGGAATGATCTTCAGCATCATGCACCTGGAATTTAACGTTTTCTTTCTGCGGACATTCTCCTGCGTCCGGTTGGCAAACCTCCCTTTGAATTTCTGCCAGTTCTTCAAATCTGGCAGCAAGAGCTCTCAATTGCCGGCGGTCCACATCATAATGCATGAAGTATCCCCGTTTCTCTCCAACAATCAATCCGGCATCCCGTAATACTTTTAAATGCTGGGAAACGGCTGATTCGGTCAGTCCAAGATGCCTGGCCAATGCTCTCACACAGTAATTACGCCGCAGTAACATGTTAACTATTTTTAGTCTCGTTTGGTCAGCAACAGCCTTGAGTACCGCCGTCGTATCGTCCATGATATACCCTCCTTTTGATTAAGCAATCACTTAATTAAAATGTAGCAAAAAAATCTGATTAAGTCAATACTAAAACATATATCATCTATTGTTTTTAAACCGAAAATTTTTGTACATGTTTATATAAAAAACCTGGAGGTTTCCCTCCAGGTTTTTTAGGATTTTTTGCTCTCTACATCCTTATATAACCGTCATGGACAATGATTGCGTCCAGTTTCAGCCCTTTTTTGCACATAATGCATTCTCCCGGGCTATAAAGCTGATAATCGGGAATATCTTTACTGGTGAACAGGGAATTAACTTTCTGTTCGTGTTTGTTCGGATATGCATTAAATAAAGCTGAAACACCGGCTAATATGCCGCCATAATATGAAAGACAATCCAATGCGCTGTTCAGGGTTATCCCGCTGGATACGGAAGATGCTAATAGTACTATTCTTTTATTATATATCACTTTCTGTATATTATGCTGGAAAGTCAGCTGTTTGTTAACATTGCTCTTTGGTGTTACTACATGGATATCCCGGTCACTATTTGCTCCTGATAAGCCTTTCTTCAAGAGTTCTTCCGCCATATAAGCACCAATTACTTCAGTGCCTTCTATACAGACTATGGTATCCACATATGTGCTTTTCAAATAGGGTAAAGCCAGTTCTGCTGCCACATCTTTAGCAACCAATGCATTGGTTTTTAGTTTGTCCAAGTCTACATAACAGTTAGTATGAAAATGACTGGTGGTAAAATGACCTGGAATAATATTCGTGCTTATCACCGGATTCTTGGTTAACGAAACGGTAAAAGCCCTGCTTTCCATTTATCATTTCTCCTTTTCAAATATTTTTTGTGCCTCCGAAGATTTTCTCATAAACTGCAACAGTTTTGATGTTAAGCGAGGTTGTTGCCGGCACATGACTATTAAGTTTTTGTAAAACAATAATCATTGGATCAGCGCATACTGCCAATACTGCTGCTGATTTTCCAATTCTCTTTGAACCTTAATTATTATTCTCTAATACGATGGTTATAATGCAGTGACTACAGAATAGCGACAGAAAATGATAATTTTTTCCGGATTATTGGTATGACTACTTCTTTCCTCTGATTTTAATTATATTTGAAGAGAAAGGAAATGTCAAGAACACAAAAAACCGAAAGAATACTAAATCAAACTAGTTAATTGACATTTTTCGCTTCATCTGGTACATCTTTAGATCTGCCTGCTGTATCCCGGATAATAGTTCTTCTTTATTTGCTACTTCCACAACTCCATATGAAATTTCAATATTAAAATCATACTTATCTATATTTCTTATTTTTTCAACAGCACGTTCAAGAATTTCTTCGGCGTTTTCAATACTGCAGTCTCTCAGCAGCAAAATAAACTCGTCGCCCCCATACCTTACCACCATATCTGTATCACGTACCGACGATTTCAATACTGCAGCTATTTCCTGAAGAACGTCATCTCCTATAGAATGACCGTATGTGTCGTTTATAGTTTTGAAATTATTTACATCTATCATAGCAATGGCCAACGGCCAGTGGAACAAGGAAAATCCGTTATTTTCCAGGTACTCATTAAAGTAATTCCTGGAGAATGTCCCGGTTAAACCATCCATCTGTGCTTCCTTTCTATACCTGTCCCTTTCACTTTCCAGTCCTTTGATTCTACGGCCAATATTCCCAAAGGTATAAATACCAATAATCGCTATTGATATCAATATCGTTAAAGGAAAATAAAAAAGCAAACCACCCAAAAACGTGTTTATTGTCCTGTATATAATCTCGTTCGGGCTGGATGCAATGAAATAGACATCTGTATTTTTTAAATGTTTAATATACCATGTTTCAGTTTCCCCTGCTGCCAGGTATTCACCTTCTTTCAGCTCAGTCCAGTTATTATTCGGCAAGTATTTTTCAACATCACCTTTCGAGTATATTTCATGAATCATATGGCCCTGATGTACATTCTCCAATACTTCCGATATATCAAACACTGCTACGTCATAACCCAGTATTTCCTCATTGTTCTTAATTGGCGAATACACTGTTACTGATAAGCTGTCAGGATCTATGATTGAAGCTATATCCCTAAAGGCGGGCTTCCAATCCAGGCTTACCGGATCAACACTGCCCTTGCTTGCTATAACGCCGCCTTCAAAGATCCTAAAAGCGCCGACAACATATTCCAGAGCATCATACTCGTCTTCATAGGCCAGCAGCGTGTATTCCTTTATATCGTCCAACGTTATATTTCCGGCCTTGTATGCTCTTATTTTTTGTTTAAGTTCAGTTTTATTTGAAAGTTTACGGACATCATTTATACAATTTGTCATGAATATCTCTGCAGCATATCCGACAGCTTCCGCCGAGTAGATAAATTCCTGCTGTTTGCTTTTTTTGAGAGCATTTTCCATCGGGCGGAAAATAAAAAGGTATGAAATAATGCATATTATACAAACCAGCCCTATAACGACCAGCTTGGCTCTTCCCAGCGGTTTTTTCATTATGCTCAACAACTCCCAAATTTCATTTATACTTTATTATAACATGCAATATAAGGTTATAATATATTACTATAATCCACAGCTTTTGTTTCATTCTCCTGAGCCGATTTCAACAGCGCTGCTATTTTCTCCCGGTTTTCTCCCCGGCTTATATCCCGGGCCCTCTTGATCCGGAACTATTCCTGCCATGTTTCATAAACAGCCTTATAAAGCGCAGCCGGTTTGACTGGCTCCTTATTGAGCGTCCAGATAATTAAGAGGACGATGCCTGCCTGTCGTTTATGATAGATTCATACAGCTGATATCCCCCGCTTAAATTATATGCATCAAATCCATGGCCTGTCAGCATACGGCATGCAATATAGCTTCGCTGCCCGCTGCGACAAAGCACGTAGATGGGCTTTGATCTATCCAGTTTATCTATATTCGCTCTCAAACTTTCCAAAGGCATGTTGATAAAACCATCGATCTTCCCTCTGGCCGCCTCTGCTGGTGTCCTTACATCCAGTAGAATTGCACTTCCATCCCGGGGCAGTTTCTCCACATCATGCCAGTGGAAATTTTTCACCAGGCCTTTTATAGTATTTTCAATAACATAACCTATCATATTTACAGGATCCCTGGCCGATGAAAACGGAGGCGCATAACACAGCTCCAACTCAGTCAAATCAAATCCTGTCATACCGGCCCTGATAGCAGTTGCCAGTATATCACAGCGTTTATCAACCCCATCAAATCCTACAATCTGGGCTCCCAATATTTTACCGGTGTCTTTTTCAAATATGGCTTTTATGGACATGTTCGTCCAACCGGGATAATAACTGGCATGAGAGGGAGTGTAGTTATATACCTTGTCATAGTTAAGCCCCAAAGCCCTGGCGGTCCGCTCGTTGATACCCGTCACGGCAACCGTCATATCAAATATCTTTAATATGGAGCTTCCCTGGGTTCCTTTATACTTGCTCTTTATACCGCAAATGTTGTCGGCCGCGATTCTGCCCTGCTTGTTAGCCGGCCCTGCAAGGGGGATAAAAGCCTTTGCCCCTGTTACAAAGTGGGTAACCTCAACAGCATCCCCTACAGCATAGATATCTTCTGCAGAGGTCTCCATGTGTTCATTAACAATTATTGAACCCATAGCATTGACGTCTATTCCCGCAGCTTTTGCAATACCCGTCTCCGGCCTGACTCCTGCCGCCATGATTACCATATCGGTTTCTACTTCTCCATTATTCAATTTTATAATTAACTTTTCTTCATCCTCTTCTATCTCCTTCACACCGTTGGATAATATAAGCCCTACTCCCTTGTGCCTCATATATCTGTGAACATCTGCTGACATCTCAATATCCAGCGGAGCAATAACATGATCTGCCAGCTCAACAATTGTTACATCCAGTCCTGCCATCTTTAAATTCTCCGCCATCTCTACCCCTATATATCCGCCGCCGACAACAACTGCGCTTCCAGGATGTTTTTCATCGATATATTTTTTTATTTTAATGGTGTCGGGAATATTTCTAAGGGTAAATACTCTGCTGCTGTCAATTCCTTTAATCTTAGGTTTTACAGGCTCTGCTCCCATAGATAGAATCAGTTTGTCATAGGTTTCAGTATATTCTTCCCCGGTTATTAAATTCTTTGCGGTAACCGTTTTTTCTTCCTTGTTGATCGACATAACTTCCGTGAAATTTCTCACATCCACATTAAACCTGGCACGGAATCTCCCGGGGGTTTGTACTGTCAAGGCTGTTTTTTTTGCGATTTTACCCCCTATATAGTACGGAAGCCCGCAATTTGCAAAGGATATGAATTCCCCTCTCTCAAACATTATTATTTCCGCCTTTTCATTCAATCTGCGTAACCTTGCGGCAGCAGACGCTCCTCCTGCAACTCCTCCCACAATCAATACTTTCACCAGCAAATCCCCCCATAATCATATTATTACATTTAACATCGCCAATAAGCCAAAACCGGCGGTCATTCCCATGTATTCCGGTAAAAGTCTGTTGACAAGGGGCCCGGCTGAAATTCTAATAATTGCCCAGTCTATAAAATCTTTCTTCTGTTGACCGGATATCATGTCCTATATTTTCAAAGGCATTGGAGAGCATTAACTTTATTCTGTTCAGCTGATTTACCTCACTGGCTCCGGGATCATAGTCTATCGCCACTATGTTGGTACCGGGATACAGGCGTTTTATCTCTTTGAGCATTCCCTTTCCGGTAACATGATTGGGCAAACATGCAAAGGGCTGCATACAGATTATATTCTTTACTCCGGCTGCTATAAGCTCAATCATTTCTCCCGTCAGTAACCAGCCTTCACCTGTCTGATGTCCCAAATCCAATACAGCAGCTGCTCCCCTGGCTATTTCTCTTATTGATTTGGGAGGATAAAACCGTTCGCTTACTTCCATCATTTTTCTGTAGAAACCCCTGTAAAATTCTATAAATCTGATGGCTGCCCCCCCAAAAACCTTATTAATCTTCTTTCCGGCCAGGTATCTGTATTTATAGTACTGGTTGTATGCGCAATAGAGCAAAAAATCCAAAAGCCCCGGCATTACCGCTTCCGCTCCCTCTGCTTCCACTATATCGACTACATTGTTGTTAGCATCCGGGTGAAACTTAACCAATATCTCTCCAACCAATCCTACCTTCGGCTTTACTTCATCGATTATATGAAAATTGTCAAAATCATTAACAATAGCCTCAATATTTCTTTTGAAAGCTTTAAAATTTGCTGCCTTTAATGAATCGATACATATTTTAACCCATTTTTCATATAGTTCATTAGCTGAGCCTTTAATTTTTTCATAAGGTCTGACCCTGTATAACACATTCATTAAAAGATCCCCATAGACCAACCCCATCATAGCCCTGTTTATCAGCGGTATGGAAACTCTAAATCCCGGATTACGTTCTATTCCGTTGGCATTTAGCGATATTACGGGAATATTTTCAAATCCGGCTTCTTTGAGAGCTTTTCTTATAAATCCTATATAATTGGTAGCCCTGCAGCCTCCTCCGGTCTGTGTTATCATGACTGAAGTGCTGTCAGGATCGTACTCCCCGGATTGCAAAGCACTTATTATCTGCCCTACAACAATTATTGAAGGATAACAGGCATCATTATTAACATATTTAAGACCCGTATCCACAACTTTATGATCTGCTGAAGGAAGAACTTTAACATCATACCCCGACAGCCTGAACGCTTCCTCCAAAAACTGAAAGTGTATGGGGGACATTTGGGGAGCCAATATGGTATGATTCTTTCTCATATGTTTTGTAAAGGGTATCCTTCGATATCCACCGCTTATCTTTCCAGGTTGCACCCCATTTTTGTCCCTTTCCAGCATTGCAGCTTTTAATGACCGGATTCTTATCCGGGCAGCTCCAAGGTTATTTCCTTCATCTATCTTTATGACTGTATAAATCTTTGAATGTCTGTTTAATATTTCCTGGACCTGATCGGTTGTTATGGCATCCAGTCCGCACCCAAATGAATTCAGCTGTACCAACTCCAGATCCTTTTCCCCGGCTGCAAAGCTCGCAGCAGCATAAAGCCTTGAATGGTATGCCCATTGATCTACAACCCTTAGAGGCCTTTCCACCCTTCCAAGATGAGCTGCCGAATCCTCAGTCAGAACTGCCATTCCCAGGGAATTTATCATTTCAGGTATACCGTGGTTTATCTCTGGATCTATATGATACGGCCTCCCTGCAAGTACAATTCCCTTAATCCCTGTTTGCCTGATGTAGTTCAGCGCATCCTCTCCGGCCTTTTTAATATCATTTTTAAAAGCCTTCTGTTCATCATAAGCTTTTTTCACCGCATGCTTTATTTCTTCACGGCCAATGCCCAGCACTCCGAGCTCTTCCTGCAGCCTCTTCATCATCCTTTTTTTATTATGGTAGGGTAAAAAGGGCTTCAAATAGAGTATACCTTTCTCCCTAAGCATATCAGCATTGTTTTTAATTACTTCCGGGTAGGAGGTAACTATAGGGCAATTGAAATGATTGTCTGCCTCCTTCTGCTCTTTCTCCTCATGGGTAAGACAGGGATAGAAAATAAAGTCAACACCCTTCTCAATAAGATCAACAATGTGGCCATGAGCCAGTTTGGCAGGGTAACAAACCGATTCGGATGGAATGGTCTCAATCCCCTTTTCATACATCTTTACCGAGGATCTTCCGGAGAGTTCCACCCTGAAGCCTAAACTGGTAAACAGGGTAAACCAGAAGGGATAGTCTTCATACATATTTAGTACTCTGGGTATACCTACGGTACCCCTACGGGCTTTATCTTTTGACAGCGGGGTATACTTAAAAAGCCTTTCATATTTATATGAGAACAGATTGGGAAGCCCGCTTTTGCCAGTCTGTTTGCCAGTGCCCTTTTCACATCTGTTGCCGGAGATAAATCTTTCATTATTTCCAAAGCTGTTTACGGTTAACAGACAATTATTTGAACATCCTCTGCATCTTGTAACACTGGTGTTAATGTTAAGATCCGCCAGCTGCTTCTCGCTTAGCAAAGTTGTCACATGGCCGGGCTCATATCTTTCTTTGGCAATTAAAGCCGCACCGAAAGCACCCATTATTCCTGCAACGTCAGGACGTATAACCTCTCTTCCGGATATTAGCTCAAAAGCCCTTAACACCGCATCGTTATAAAAAGTACCTCCTTGTACTACTATTTTTTTACCCATTTCTTTCGGATCCCTAACCCTTATTACTTTATAAAGCGCATTTTTTACCACCGAGTAGGATAAGCCGGCTGAAATATCGGCTATCTCCGCCCCTTCCTTTTGGGCCTGTTTAACTTTGGAATTCATAAATACGGTACAGCGGGATCCCAGATCAATCGGCTTCCTGGCGGTCAGAGCTATATCGGCAAATTCCTGTATGTTCATACCTAAAGAATGGGCAAATGTATCCAAAAAAGAACCGCATCCCGCAGAACATGCTTCATTTAATATTATATTACTAATAACCCCGCCTTTAATCTGCAGACATTTCATGTCCTGCCCGCCAATATCCAGTACAAAATCCACTCCCGGACAAAAATAGTCCGCTGCTTTATAGTGGGCGATAGTTTCTATCTCACCAATATCTACTTTCAGCGCAGCCTTTACCAGCCCTTCTCCGTATCCGGTAACGACGGAGTTGACAATCTTAGCATCCCGGGGCATTTTACTATATAAATCCTTCAATGCTTTGATAGTAGATTTAAGCGGATCTCCACCATTACCGGAATAATAAGTATAGAGCAGATGCCCTTCCCCGTCTGTCAAAGCCACCTTCGTGGTAGTCGAGCCGGCATCGATTCCAAGAAAACATTGACCTTTGAAATCACTTAAAGACTTTCTTTTCACTACCGTTTTGGCATGCCTTTTTTTGAATTCCCTGTACTCTTTATCACCGGAAAAAAGGGGTTCCAATCTGTTGGAACGGATATCAGAGGACCCGTTAAGCTGCAGAAGCTTTTCCATTAAGGATTTGAAAGGCACAGGCCGCTCCTCCCTGGAGGACAGAGCAGCTCCTATAGCTATATACAGCTGCGCATTTTGCGGAAAAATTACCTGATTATCCTTTAAACCCAATACCTCAATGAACCTGTTCCTAAGCTCCGAAAGAAAGTATAACGGCCCTCCCAAAAAGGCCACATTCCCCTTAACAGGCCTCCCGCAGGCTAAACCACTTATCGTCTGAATAACAACTGCCTGAAAAACCGATGCTGCAATATCTTCTTTGGCAGCTCCTTCATTTAGAAGAGGCTGTATATCCGTTTTGGCAAAAACCCCGCATCTGGCTGCTATAGGATATATGTTTTTATAATTTTTCGCTAACTCATTCAACCCTTCAGGATCTACTTCCAATAGGGAGGCCATCTGATCTATGAAAGCCCCCGTTCCCCCTGCACAAGTTCCGTTCATCCTCTGTTCTACTCCGCCGCTGAGATAAGTTATCTTGGCATCTTCGCCTCCCAGCTCAATTACAACATCGGTTTGGGGATAATAGGTTTTAACAGCCTTTGCAGCTGCTATAACCTCCTGTGTAAACAAAACTCCGATTTTCTCTGCAACCCCAATACCGGCAGAACCGGTGATGGATACCGTTACCTGCCCGTCCCCTATGTTTGTGTATATGTCTTTTAGTATATGCAGGAGTTTTGGCTTTATATCTGCGTAATGCCTTTCATATCTCTTAAATAATAATTTATCATTGGAATCTAAAACAACGGCCTTCACTGTAGTAGAACCAACATCGATACCTATGTGAAATAAGTTATCCATGACAAGCATAGTTAAACCCCATTTTCCCCCTTTACGCAGATCTTACGCTTTATCATCTATATAAATATTCAGCCGGATTTTCCCATGTTTTTCATTTTTATTGTACCACATATTTCGATATTTTTCTTAATACACCCGTATTATAACAGGCATTTTTTTCAGTAACAGCGGAACATCTGAATGAATAATCCAAAAATTTTATGAATCTTTTGGATAATATATTGACAATGATTATCATTCACACTAAAATGTAATCAGAAAAGAAAATAAATATAGTTTATTTTTTATTTTAAGTTTTAATGATAATGATTATCATTATTAAAGGAGGCTGGAAAATGACTCTTGATAAAGCTTGCAGCGGACAGAGATTTCAAGTATTATCCATAGACGACCGTAATATAAGCAACCAGGTTATACGCTTAGGAATCTGCAAAGGAGCAGAATTGACTTGTGCCGGCAAACTGCCCGGTGGTCCAATTATCATTCAAAACAAAATGCAGGAGATCGCTATCGGCAGAAGACTGGCAAAAAAAATAGCAATCCAGGTTATATAGTTATCGAAGCACTCATAACAGATTTGATTCGCAACTGGTAATTACACTATTTAACTAAGGGGGTCACAGCAGTGCAATGTCATAATTTAACTGAACAGATTGATATAAATAAAGATGCCCGAAAGCTAGTACTCGTTGGAAATCCAAATGTAGGAAAATCCCTCTTCTTCAATGCGCTTACAGGCTTGTATGTTGATGTATCAAACTTCCCCGGAACGACTGTTGATATCAGTTCCGGGAGATATAAAGATATGGTTGTTATGGATACTCCGGGCGTATACGGAGTTTCCTCATTCAATGACGAAGAACGGGTAGCAAGAGATATTATTCTCTATGCCGATATAATTTTAAATGTTGTGGATGCCCTGCATATTGAGCGGGATCTTTTTTTAACCCAACAGCTCATTGACATGGGAATACCCGTTGTAGTGGCGCTTAATATGATGGATGAAGTCAAAAAAAACGGAATAAAAATGGATGTAGAAGAACTGTCACGTCAACTGGGCGTCCCTGTAATCCCGACCATCATTACTAAAGGGGAAGGCTTGGATGAGGTAAAAGACGCACTTGATAATGCCGGCATTGGGAACCGTATCCCCATAGTGATGGAACATCTGCCAAAGGTCCGCCATCTGGTGGATGAAGACTCGGAAGCCCTTCTGGTATTGGAAAGAGACGAAAACATTATTGAAAGGCATAATATAAACCAAACAACAGGAGATTTAGAAGACTTAAGGGAAAAAATATATGAAGCAAGGCGTGCAAGGGTAAACGAAATAACTCAAAAAGTTGTTCAACAGACCAATAAAGAAGCCTCTTTCTCTATCCGGTTAGGAAGATGGATGTTATCTCCAATCATAGGAATACCTATACTTGCCGTTGTCCTTTGGCTCACCTATGAATTTATAGGAGTGTTTGTCGCCCAGACGGTAGTGGAATGGACCGAGGGGATTATCATGGGTGAGTATTATTATAACTTTATTGTAAATCTTATCGAACCTCTCATTGATATGGAAAGCTTTTTAGGCCAATTCCTTATTGGAGAGTTCGGAGTTTTGACCATGGCCCCCATATATGTATTCGGTTTATTGCTGCCCCTGGTAGTGGGGTTTTACTTTGTATTGTCCATAATGGAAGATTCGGGGTATCTGCCCAGAATAGCAGTACTTACCGACCGCAGCCTGAACTCTATTGGTTTGAACGGCCGTGCCATCATCCCCATAATCCTGGGGTTTGGCTGTGTCACAATGGCTACAATCACCACCAGGGTACTGGGTTCTAAACGGGAAAGATTTATTGCAACCGCCCTTCTTGGCTTAACAATACCCTGCTCTGCCCAATTGGGCGTCATAGCGGGGCTTGTAGCTCCTCTGGGCCTCAAGATGGTTCTATTGTATGTATTCGTTATTTTCCTGGTTTTTGTGTTGTCGGGTACCATATTGAACAAAGTCTTGCCCGGGGAATCCACCGACCTGATAATCGATCTGCCTCCCCTTCGTATTCCGCAGCCGGCAAATGTATTAAAAAAGACTTACGTAAAGTCTAAGGCGTTTATAGTAGAGGCCGGCCCTCTATTTGTCATCGGTGCTGCTTTAATCACCCTGCTTCAGTATACAGGAGTTTTAGATCTGATTTCCAATGCTTTTGCACCTATAACAGAAGGTTTTCTAAAACTTCCCAGGGAGACGTCCGTAGCCTTTATTATGGGGATAATACGAAGAGACTTTGGAGCAGCCGGACTAAGCGACATGGTATCCGGCGGATTGCTCAATCCTTCACAAGTATTGATATCGTTAATTGCCATTACCCTGTTTGTTCCATGCATTGCAGCGGTTATGGTTATATTCAAGGAAAGAACCTGGAAAGAATCCCTGGCAATCTGGCTGGGAAGTTTTATAGTTTCATTTTTGACAGCAGGAATTGTAGCACAAATTATAATATAGGAAATGACAGAACAACATAAGGAGTGTTGATAATGCATATAGAATGTACAACATGCAAAATGCTGGTAGATACGGATAAATACAACCGGTGTCCCAGGTGCCATACCCTGCTCCGTCAGCCTTCAGGCTGCGCCAGCTGCCATGGCTGCTCCTGGAAAGGATTATGTTCAGTAAAGAAGCAAGCCTGACATAATGACACCGGGATACGGCTGTAAAAACAACGATAATTGATGTGATTTTATATTTAAGGTATAATACAGGATTTGCAAATCCCATATTATACCTTATTCTTTGTGCCCAACGGTAATGGCTTTAACAAGAATCTTCATATAATCTCTCTCCAGTTGCCTCATCATATCCATTTTCCCGGCAAAAAACGGGGGCTCGCCCAATCTTTTTAATATGGACTGTTCAACCAGCGGCGGCTCTATAATAATCTTTATATCACTATTCTTCATTCTTCCCGTCCAGTAATTCACAAAAGATTGAGAATCAGCCTGAGAACAGCGTACTTGGTCCATGGTTCCGGCAAGTTCCTCATCTTCAACTATATTCTCGTCCTCAATCATCACATCTTCGGAGCCTATAGCTCTTTTCCTGCGGACAGCCTCTATAATCTGTTCCCTGTCCATTCCTCTTAGCCGAAACAATACAAACGGATTCCGTGCAAACTCCAAAGCCAAAGCATAATACACCACTGCTATATGCCTGCATGGTAAACCGCTGTCCCCACAGGTGCAATAAGCCGATAAATCAGCAGCAGTTTTGGGAAACAGTGAAACATCCAGAGCAGTAAATACCTCTTCAATGCTGTCTGGCATTTCACCGGCCAGCATTTTCGCTGAAAATATGGCCTTGCCGGCCAGAGCATTCAATACCTTATCCCATTCATCCTGCAATAAAGTCTTTATCGCAATATCAATTTTATAAGGAATTTTCCTGTTTCCTTTTACATATGCTGTTACTTTTCCTGGATATATTTGCATATCCAGGACCTTGCCATTTCTGGCAATACTTTTCCCACGGCCTGTTTCATCGGTGCATTGGAATGATTCCAGCGTTTTTAGCCATTGCTGAGCCCACCAGCTGGATCGTAAGGTTTTTTTCCCTCTTGACGCCATAATACGTCCTCCCGTCACTCATTTTCCACGGCATCACGTTCCAAAGTAAACAACTTTCTTAACTCATCGTCGCTCAATTCAGTAAGCCAGGTGTCTCTTGTGCCCACTACTTTGTCAGCCAGATCCTTCTTTCTTTCAATGAGCAAATCAATCTTTTCCTCCAGCGTTCCCTGACAGATGTACTTATGCACCTGAACATTCTTTTTTTGACCAATTCTGAAAGCCCGGTCTGTAGCCTGGTTCTCCACAGCAGGATTCCACCATCTGTCATAGTGAAATACGTGATTTGCCTGGATTAAATTTAACCCCACTCCTCCGGCTCTCAGGGAAAGTACAAAAATATCGGGGCCATCGGCATTTTGGAATCTTTCAATCATATTATCACGCTTGTCTTTGGGCACACCTCCATGCATGAAAAGGACCTCCCGCTGAAAGCATCTTTGAAGGTAAGCCTGAAGCATCCTGCCCATTTTGGTATATTGAGTAAATATAAGGGCTTTATCCCCTTCACTTAATACCTCGTACAGCATCTCAAGCAGGCGTATCAGCTTTCCCGATCTGTTATCCAGCGGGCTGCCGTCAGCCAGAAACAGCGCCGGATGATTGCAGATCTGTTTAAGTTTGGTAAGACCTGATAAAATCAGCCCCCTGCGTTCCATACCGGTTGAGGTACCGATTTGCTCCATTATATCATCAACCACCGATTGGTACAGAGTTGCCTGTTCTCTTGTCAGCGCGCAATAAACCTTGTTTTCCTGCTTGAGGGGCAGATCCTTAATTATGGTGGGATCGGTCTTGGTACGCCTCAAAACAAAGGGTTTAATAAGCTGTTTAAGCTGCCAGGCCCTTTTTTCATCTCCGTATCTTTCAACAGGCAGAACAAATCTCCTGTAAAAGCTTTGACGGCTTCCCAGGTATCCTGGATTCAAAAAATCCATGATAGACCACAACTCCATTAGCCGGTTCTCTATAGGAGTTCCCGTAAGGGCTATTCTGTATCTGCTTTTCATTTTACGTATTCCCTGAGCCTGTTTGGTGGAGGGGTTTTTAATATTCTGCGCTTCATCAAGCACTATACCCTCCCAGTCAACCCGTGCTATTGTATCCCAATCCCTGGTAACCAGGTTATAAGTGCTTATTACCAGATCATAACCTGAAACCTTTTCTACAAATTCCTTTCCTGTCGCCCGGTCCACACCATGGTGAATAAATGTCTTTAAGCCGGGAGCGAACCGTGCAACTTCACGTATCCAGTTACCCACCACAGAAGTAGGACATATAAGCAATGTCGGGACTTTTACTCCCAGAACCTCTCTCTCATGCAATAAAAGCGCGATTAACTGGATTGTCTTTCCCAGCCCCATATCATCGGCAAGGCAAGCCCCAAATCCCCGCTTTCTTAAAAAAACCATCCAGGAAAACCCGCGAACCTGGTACGGCCTCAATTTGCCGCGAAAACCCGACGGTGTATCAAGAATTGTAAAGGATTCTGTGCCTGCCAGCCCCTTCAAAAATGTTTCCAGCCATCCTTCCGAATCTATAGCCGTAACCGGCGGGCCTCCCTCAGCGGCACACATCATATCAAGAGTTTCTTTCAGCGGAAGCTTTTTGGCACCCCGATGTTTCTCCAACCATTTTATAGCTGAGCCAATCTCCTTGGGATCAAGTTCAACCCACTGTCCCCTGATGCGTACCAGGGGTTTTTTCAGGGCTGCCAACTGTTTAAATTCGTCATAATCGATAGTGCTGTCACCAATGGCCAATTTCCAATCATATTCCACTATGGCATTTAATCCAATCTGTCCCCCGGATCCAAGTTCCGGTTTATTTTCAATGTGACGCAGCTTCAATCTTACACCCAATGCTCTTTTCTTCCGTTCTCTCCACCACGGCGGAACCAATACTCCAAATCCGCCTTCCTGGAGAAGTACAGAAGTCTCCTTTAAAAAGAAATATGCCTCCTCTGTTGAAATAAAAACACCTTCCGGCCGCGGCTCCATCAATCCTCTTTCAACTACAGGGTATATTTTTGATATTTTGCCCAAATCCTCCAACAGCTTCTCCTGGGGGTGTTCAAAATGTTTATTAAGAAGTGAAATTATTTCGCTGCTTCCTTGCCATATATCCCGGGCAGCAACCAGCATGCCTGGATCGTCTGTGGCCTGAAGATGAAAGGACAGGTACCAATTCTCTGTTCCTTCCTTCGGTTCTTCCAGCCGTAAACATGTCCGGAAGCTTTCTTTGTTTTTCCTTAAGGGCATGGTCCATTGTCTGAGTCCGTCTATCAGTTCCTCAATTTGCTTCTTACTGCCGCTAATCCTTCGTTCCTTACCGCGAAGGGCATTCAACCACAGACGTTCAACAGGAGCATTTTGTTCACTGTATCCCACATTCCCCAGCCAGCAGTGTATAATTTCATCAGTGGCTACCCTCAGGTAATTCATGATAACATCATAGGGTAAACAGGGTTCTTTCAGCCGGTATGCTCTGCCCAATACACCACAGCATACCGGCGGCATAACATCGATAAGCTGTTTTATAACCCCGCGGTCCTCAGGATCTTCAAAGACCGGCTGCCATGCGGCTGCTACTCCTCCGTTTTCTCCGGGCCTCAAAGACGGGACAAATTTCTGCCTGCACAGCATGCGCAAAAGAAAGCGTCCGCATAACACCCAGTAATTCCAATCATCTCCATATATAAAATCGTATATGCTGTTTTCATATTCATCCTGGACACAGGCAGCAATATATTCTATGAATTCAGGCACTGTAACTGTCAGGCCGGTAATTTCCCAGCCGGCCAGCCTGTACTCTTCATTTTCATCTTCTGCCGATAGGCCGGGCGATGCATGCGGCACTCGCTTGCCGGTGGGCAGCAAAAGCCATATCTTGTCCTGTTTTTCATCCTTGCTCCAGTCAATTCCCGGATAAAGCATGTTCATAAGTAAAATAATATCCTGGACTGAAGCTTGAAAAGGATGAGGAGCCCCACCGGGGTTTTTGGGCGGCCGCCCTCTTCTCCTTCGTATAGAAGGATCCGGCTCCTTCTCACCCCATATTATGAATTCATTACCTGTCCAGGCTATATGAAGTACAATCATTCAATAACCTTCCTCAAATATTTACTCATACTATTTATTCTATATATTATCAGGATTATATTCAAGCCTTTTCTTGCCCGGGTAATCGCCCATGCGCTTTCTTCCCCGCTTTTGAATCTGTTTTGCCTTGCATAACTTGCCTGCTTCAAGTCAGATACACCATGAAATAAATAAAAAACCATGGGACAATTATAAACAACATATACTGCCCCATGGTAGATCTACTGCATATGGGTTATAGCATAATCAGGGATCCTAAAAATCAGAATATGTCTATTTCATCTTCCAGTATTTTCAGCAATAGTTTAACACCATTCTCCAGGTCAGACGCATCCACCATCTCGCTGTCACTGTGTACATAACGGCATGGAATAGAAATAACTCCTGAAGGAACCCCTTCCCGGGTGAGATGTATAGGTCCGGCATCAGTTCCCCCGGCCTCCAGGATCTCCATTTGATATGGAATCCCGATTTCTTTTGCCTTCTTTACCATCAGTTCCCTGACCCTGGGATGCGCCATCACCAGGGAATCCTTAATTTTGATGGCAGGGCCGCCCCCGAGTTTAACTTCCATAGGCCTGGCTTTAGGCGTATCTCCTGTCCTGGTAACATCCACTGCAATACCTATATCCGGATTAAGCGCATATGCAGAGGTTTTGGCCCCTCTTACCCCCAGCTCCTCCTGAACGGTAAACACAAAGTATATTTCATGAGGTGAACTCTTAAGCCGTCTGGCAGTTTCAATAAGTAATGCACAGCCGGCCCGATCGTCCATGGCTTTACCTATATATCTCCCCTTATTTTCCGTAAAGGGGGAGCAATACACCGCCACGTCTCCTATGGCCACTGAATCCTGGGCTTCTTCGGGGCCTGAGGCCCCAATATCAATATACATCTTGTCAAGTTTTATGCTATTGATGTTCTCAATATCGCCATCATAGCTTATAACACCCGTCACACCATTTTTGAATATTACCCTCCGGTTTATGCTGTTTCCGGCCGATATGCCGCCGACACGGGAAAATCTCAAAAATCCCTTATCATCAATGTGGGTTACTATAAAACCGATCTGATCCATATGTGCCGCCAGCATAACCTTCATACCGCTGCCCTTTTTAACAGCTATTAAATTTCCGAGCACATCCACTTTTATCTCATCCACATAAGCCTTGATCTCATCGCGGATAATGTCCCGGACAATCTCTTCACTGCCTGAAGGGCCGTATGCCTGGGTCAGCTTTTTTAGGAGTTCCTTCATTATAATTCACATCCTTTCAAAAAGGTCGATAATAATCGGATAGTATTCCTGTAATCATTAAGATCCATTACCGAGGAAGGGCTGTGTATATAGCGGCAGGGCACTGATACAGCCGCTGTCTTTACTCCCTCCCTGGCCAGGTGAATTCTTCCCGCATCATTACCCCCGGTAACAGTCTTTTTGAACTGAAAGGGTATATCGTTTTTCTGCGCAGTCTTCACCAGCATTTCTACCAGTTCTTTGTTTGCATAGGAACTGGCATCCATAATGGTGATGGCAGGGCCTTTCCCCATCTCGGTAGTATAAAGATGTTCATCCACATCAGGAACATCGGAACAAGTGGTTCCCTCAACCACAATGGCTATATCAGGATTGATGCTGTATCCCAGCACCTCAGCTCCCCGCAGCCCTACCTCCTCCTGGACACTGAAACATGTATAGATGTCATAATCGTATTCCTGCTTAATCAACTCTACAAGCATGGCACACCCCGCTCTGTCATCCAGGGCTTTCGCTTTAACCTTGTCTTCACCAAATTCAACATACTTACTGTCAAATACGGCATAGTCACCCAAACTAACAGCCTGGCCTGCCTCCTCTCTGGACACAGCGCCGATATCTATATACATTTGCTTAACCTTTACTGCATTTTTACGTTCTTCAACCTCCTGAAGATGAATAGCCTTTATTCCTAATACACCCGGACAGGCATTCTTGCCTATAAGGACCCGCTTTGATACCAGGATCCGGGGATCTATTCCGCCTACAGCCCTGAATTTTAGCATGCCGTCATCCTGTATACCCGTAATAATCAGCCCTATCTCGTCCATATGGGCACATAACATGATTTTTTTCCCATCTTTTTTCCCTTTTTTGTAGGCAATCAGGTTGCCTATTCTGTCGGTATAAACATCATCAACAAAAGGAGAAATATTATCACTTATCAGCTTCCGGACCCGGCCTTCATCCCCTGACACTCCGCCAATCTCAGTCAATTGTTTCAATAATTCAGCCATTGGTTCCAATCCTCCTTCAACGACGCAATAAAACGCGCCAGCAGCCTGGCAGCCTTCCTGATATTATCCAAATTAAGGGTTTCCACGGTAGTATGCATATAGCGCAAAGGGATCTCAATGAGTACGGTAGGAACCCCATATCGCGATATCTGAATGGCACGGGCATCGGTACCCGTAGGTCCCGGCTCCACTTCCACCATATAATCGATTCCATACTCTTTAGCCGTATCCATAACTTTTTGCGTCAAACGGGGATGCATATTTGGCCCAACTGCAATAACCGGGCCTTTATTCATTGCAAAGGTCTCATCCCTGGATGCATCCGGCGTATCCCCATGGGTAACGTCTATTGCAATTCCTATATCAGGGGCTATCCGGTATGTACTGATGGCTGCTCCCCTGACTCCTACCTCTTCCTGAACGGTAGCAACAAAATAAACATCTGCACAAAAACGCAGTTTGTCAAGCTCTTTCATGGTCTCCAGGAGTACAGCCACTCCTGCCCGATCGTCAAGTGATTTTGCAGACACCATCCCGCCTTTAAGTTCAACCAAGGGGCTTACAAAAGTAATAATATCCCCTATGTTTATAAGCTCTTTAGCATGTTCTGCGGATAGGCCTGCGTCAATAGCCATGTCTTTCATCTCTACAGCTTTTTTTGCATCTTCTGCCTGTTGTAAATGAGGCGGTTTTGCCCCTATAACTCCAAACAGTTTTTTCTTTCCATGAATTTCAACCTCCTGGCCCGGGAGTATACGGGGATCAACCCCTCCTATATTGGTAAACCGGATAAAACCTTTTTCATCGATATGAGTCACCATTAATCCTATTTCATCCATATGAGCAGCAACCATCACTTTGGGCATGTTTTCGCCGTGCCCGTCGGTTTTCCGGCCGAATACATTGAAAAAAGCATCCGTTCTTACCTCCTGGCAGTAAGAATTAAATGCCTCAGATATAACCCGGGCAATCCTTTCTTCATACCCTGAAACACCCGGCACAGCCACAAGCTTAGCTATAAAATCCTTTATATCCATATATCTCCTCACATACCTTTCACTGATATATAATTTATCACTGGCTTATCATATTTTATTATCATTTCAAAGCAAGAGGTATACGATGTGCATATTATTACTCTGTGTTGTTTTTGAATAATATAAGTATACTGTCTTCTTCTTTGGCAGTATCAACTGCTTTTTGAATGGCCTTGTAACAGTCCACTTCATGGTCTATAACTATACCTCCCATATGCTGGGCTACACCAAAAGCGGCATTCATTGAATTTTTTGACGAATGATTTGGTACAATAATACATCGCTCGCTGTATCTGCCGATTACCTGTCCAATTTCACGGTAACTCAATTCATTAAGTTGTGTTCTGATTGATAATAGAGTAGTCAGTTTACTACCACTCTCATTATTGATTTTCTGGTATATTTCTTCGAGTTCACTCATTTCAGCCATTTCATGTACGTATATCCTGACAGTCTTGTTGCTCTTGCTCGCATCGCCAACAGCTGCCGGGTTCTCAAAATCCATAAGCCCCTGTTGTATACGCGGCAATTCAATACCTTTGTTCAAGCCCCACGCAACAACGGCCAGAGCATTATAAACATTATGTATGCCCGTAACATTGAGAGTCATTTCACACTCACCCAGGGGAGTTACAACACTAAACCGGCTGCCCTTTGGTGTAAGCTCTATGTCTATTGCATTCACATAACATGGACGGCATATGCCATATCCTATCAGGCTGTCCCTCTTCAGCTTATCAGCATAATAATCATCTACATTGACAATAATCGGTGATTTCACACCTTTTAAATGATCTATCAATGCACTTCTAATCTCAAGATAATGGTAATCGGCTTTATCATTCTGAAAATAAGTATAAAGATCTGTATAGATAATACTGTCAAACCATATATGCCGTAATAATTCTTTCACAATGGCCGTGTATGAACACTCAATTATTGCTATATGTATACCCTTTTGCATTGCCTGATGCAGTAAAGCGTTTAACGTAAAAGGGTGAATGGCATTATCATGTATGGTACAAATTTCATTTCCCATCTGACAATATGAAGCTCCTATAACAACACCCGGTTCCCGGGAGGCATCCAATATGGATTTTATCATCCAGCCAATAGTAGTTTTTCCGTGCGAACCTGTAATCCCGACTAATTCCATGGCCTGGGACGGAGATCTATAGAAGTTTCTTGCCACAGCTGATATAAACCGATTGACATGATACGTTTTTATAAAAGTCACATTGTATGACTTGATAATATCCTGGTCCTGTCCGATGCAAACAGCTGCAGCGCCTTGTTCAACAGCATGCTTCACAGATTGTTCATATGGAAGTTTGCTTGTTTCAGGACAGTATATATATAAATAATCGTCTTTTACGTCATCCGGATTAACAGCCAGCCCCTTTATATCAACCTTTCTGTATCCAATCATCTCATAAATCGGTGTACTCGCCAGCAGCTCTCTTAACAGCATATTAATTTCACCTTCTACAATATATATTGGTCCATTTATTATAACACAGTTTACTGCTTAAAACCACAAGCCTGTTATGTTCACTGTTTTACCTGTTAATTCAGCTGACACTTTAGTCATCATCCATATTGAGCATAATACCTTCAACGGCCTTAAGTTCAGCCATCAGGCTTTCATATGTCACGTTGCGAGGCAGCCGGATATAGAACTTTGCATGTATCCACGGTTCATCGCTGGGCTGAATTTTTATATCGCGGATCACGACCTTCAGCTGTCCCATGCAGTCGGTTACCCTGGCAATCTGGCCGGGAGTATTACGAATATCCATTTCGATAACCGCTACCCCTGAATTCCTTCTGAACAAGGCCTCAATTTTTTTCAATAATATTAATACTACATATACCAGCAAAGCAGCAAATATAGATACCTGGTATAATCCGGACCCGACAGCCAATCCAATACATGCAACAACCCAAAGGCTGGCAGCGGTGGTCAGGCCGCGAACCCGGGCTTCGTCCTTCATAATTGTACCTGCTCCCAAAAAACCGATGCCGCTTATAACCTGAGCCCCCAGCCTGGCCGGATCCAGATTTACCATGTTATGGTATATTCCGAATATGTATTTGGCTGTTATCATAACCAGTGCTGAACCCATGCATACAAGGGTATGGGTACGAAATCCGGCCGGCCGGTTGGTTATTTCCCTTTCAAGTCCTACAAGGCCGCCCAAAACCATTGCCAGAATCAGTTTTAAAGCATCCTCCCAATCCATTGTATCCCTCCATTTTTGTTTATACGCCGTTTATCTGGCTTTTCAGGAACTCCACAGTTCCTTTTATTACCTCCTGTTCCCACTCGTATTTATTAAATGTATGGTCAGCATCTTTTATCACATTCAGCCTGGCTTTATCTCCGTATATATCCATATATCTGTATGAGGTTTCCAGCGGCACCGAATCGTCTTTATCCCCATGAAATATCAACACCTGTTTATCATAGGAAGAGGCAGTCTTAAATACATCCAGCGATATTACATCTTCCACGAAAGCTTTACCTACAAGATTGCCGCTGAAATCATAATACTTCATCCCGCCAACATCAACACCAGCTGCTTCCATCTCTCTTACTGTATTTTGGACCAGCTCCCCTATATTACCTGCGGGCGCCCATAGACACAGGGCAGCTATATCCAGAGGATACAATCCGGCAAGCATGCTGGCAACGGCTCCCCCCATGCTGAGGCCTACAGCGAAAATTTTGTTTTGATCGACAAAGTCAAGGCTCTTGGCATATTGCAAAATTGCCTCTGCATCCTTCAGTTCCCCTGACAGTGTCATATCTTTAAATTCACCATCACTCTCACCGCTGCCCAGAAAATCAAACCTCAGACTGGCAATGCCCGCCTTCTCCAGCATCCTGGACAATTTGACGAATATAAAGTGAGGTTCCATTTTATTCCCGGTAAAACCATGGAAAACTAAAGCCATTGGGATCTTCTCCGTGAATTCATCCGGTGTATGCATCATTCCTCTTAGTATCATACCGTTTCTTTGGATTTCCACCGCTTTTTGCACATTATTCCCCTCCCATCTGACTGAAACATAATAGTATAATATACCATTTCCAGTATACTATTTTTTCCCGTAAATTACTATATTTTTATTATATCGTCCCATATTCTGTTTTATGGATCAATATATGTTTTGATCCATATATGGAATGTTCAATGGATATGCTTTATATGCGCAGATGAACCCGCATGAGAAAAATCATATCATATTATTTTTTGACTTGCGGAAAAGCGGAAGCAGATGAGCTGATAAGAAAACGCTATAAAGCAGGAAGTAGGGCATAAAAAGCCCTACCCCTTGCTCACTTTGGCTGTATTCTGTTCAGCAGTTCATTAATCTCCTTTGCAAAACCCGACACAGGCTTCCCTTGGCCGATATCCCTGAAAATATCCCTGATGCGGCTTACTACGTCAGGATCTGCAGTAACAGCTACCCGGTCTATCCTGGTATCAGCTTGTTTCACAACCTGATCTATTTTTTTCTTGATTGCGTCAGTCATTTTTCCTTTATACTGCTCATTGAATTGTACACCTATCATAGCAGTATTACCGGTTATTACACAGGCGGCCGATTCTATCTCATCTATATCGGCAACCTTGTTGGCAATTCGCCTGGCTCTTTCAGTATACTGCCTGTTATCTGTCTTTGTAGGCGTACCATCCGGAGCAGACGGGGTTACCGGCGTTCTTGGGATTATCTGCCTGGTTGTACGGGGTACATTCTCATCAGTCTGCCGCCCCTGCTGCTGATCCTGTCTTGGTGTCCTCATCTGAGTACACGCAGCAGCCAGTGTTAAGATCAAAAATAAACAGACAAATAAAACAAGGGACTTTTTTGTTCTCATATTCATCGCCTCCTTGTTTTTAGTTTGTCTGTTAAGCTGCTTTTTATTAAAGAAATATAATGCAGGCCTACATAAAGCTGTTTCATTTGTTATTTATTTTTTATCAAATTTTTCAAATTCTCACTGTAGGGAGGATAAACGACACCCAGTTCTGTAATAATAGAAGTTATATAGGTATGCGGTGTTATGTCAAAAGCCGGATTTGCCACTTTAACCCCATAGGGCGCAATCCGGATTCCGCCTATATGGGTAACCTCCTGTTCATCCCTCTCTTCAATAGGAATGTACTGCCCGCTTTCCAGGGAAAGATCCAAGGTGGATATGGGAGCTGCCACATAAAACGGAATATTGTTTTCCTTAGCTAAAACCGCTATACTGTACGTTCCGATTTTATTGGCCACATCTCCATTGGCGGCAATCCTGTCGGCTCCGACAATGACAGCCGTTATGGTGCCGTTTTTCATAAAATAACCTGCCATATTATCGGTAATTAAGGTCACAGGGATGCCATCCTCCATCAATTCCCATACAGTCAATCTTGCACCCTGCAGATAAGGCCTTGTTTCATCAGCAAATACAGATATATTCTTTCCTGCCTCATGCGCAGCCCTTATCACTCCCAAAGCAGTGCCATAATCAACAGTAGCCAGAGCTCCTGCATTGCAGTGAGTCAGTATAACATCTCCGTCTTTTAAAAGTTCCTGGCCCCATCTGCCAATCCGGCGGTTTACTTCTGCATCCTCCTGTGCCATGGTATTTGCTTCATTCAGCATAATATCCTTTATATCGCTCACGGGTTTGCCCCGGTTGTCACGGACTACATCCAGCATACGCTGTATTGCCCAGAAAAGGTTGACAGCTGTAGGGCGGGTTTCCTTTAACATTTCAGCCACTGTATCAATGTGATTTATAAAGTTCTCGATATCGTTACCAGTATATTCTGCAGCGCCGAGCACCAGGCCATAGGCTGCTGCAACACCTATTGCCGGAGCACCTCGCACTGTCATATTTTTTATGGCATGTGCAACATCACCATGGGTACGGCACTGTATATATTTCTTTTTTTGGGGAAGCGCCGTTTGATCTATAAGGTAAAGCATATTATCTTTCCATTCCAACGCTTTGATTTTTTACCCCTCCCCCTGCCGCTGTTTATACTGATTGCTCCTGCTTTTAAGTAATTCCGATTATTCATCACAACAATTACAGTCAATCTCAATATCCGTTTTATCTATCATGGCCAGAATGAGATTCTTTACCTTCTGATTATTCTCCTGAAAAACACGGTACACTTCCTGGTGAGTCACGGGAGCAATATCATCATGTCCTTCAAGGCCGACATCATAATCGGTTATGAGGGCGATATTGGCATAACAAATGCCCAGTTCACGGGCCAAAATAACTTCGGGGTACTGGGTCATATTAATAACTTCCCAGCCCATGCTGCTGTACCAGCGGCTTTCAGCCTTGGTAGAAAACCTGGGTCCTTGAATAACAACTACGGTACCACCATCGTGAATGGTGACCCCCTGCTCCTTCCCGGTTTCCACTGCCAGTTTGCGAAGCCTTGAGCAATATGGATATGCCGCGCTTACATGGTTTACAACAGGGCCTTCAAAAAATGTATCCTGTCTTCCCCATGTCCTGTTAACAAACTGATCGCATACAACGAAATCCCCGGGTTTTATATGGGGTTGTAAACTGCCCGATGCGGTAGGGGCAATGATCTGCCTTACTCCAAGCTCTTTCATGGCATACAGGTTGGCCCTGTACGGGACTTTATGAGGCGGATATTGATGTTCCTTTCCATGCCTCGGAAGGAAAGCTACCCGTTTATCCCCAACCCTGGCTATGGCTATCTTATCACTCGGAGCCCCATATGGCGTCGGTACAATAATTTCCTCTACATCGTCCATGAAAGAATAAAAACCTGAACCTCCAAATACCCCTATATCAGCTTTATGTTCCATAGTTCCTGCGGTATTCTCCTCCAGCTGCTATGGCTGCAGGGAATACGCCTTCCTCCTTTCATCCGGTTTATTTGGATTTTTGGAATTCATGAATTGCGCAGAATACTACAGTAATATTATTACACGCTTCAATACAAATATCAATGCTCCGTCATTACAAGGCCTGACAGTATCAAGCCAGGCACGGGCTATAAGCACATGACCGGCCTAATATGTTTTCAAGTGCAAAAACGGAAGCGGTACTAAATAAGCATTTTGATTCCACTGCTAATAAAATACAGGGAAAATCCAATCAAAAATATACCCAATGCAAAGATCACCCACCGGTATGCATTATCGCTGATAAATCTTTTTCCCCGTGATACCCCTGCAGAAACAGCCGAATACCATACAAGATCGGACATAATGTGTCCGATGTAAAAAAGAGCCACTCCAGCAAGTCCGACGGCATAAGCCTGACGGATTAACTCCATTCCTGTTGATGCCCACCACATTATAAAGTAGGGGTTTGTGATGCTTACTATAATTCCCGCCCAGACCAGGTTCCCCATGCTGAAACTGTTGTTATTGCTTCCATTCAGCGTTACTTTTTTTTGAATAGCTGATTTTACCATTCCATAACCCATCCAGGCCAGGAACCCTCCCCCTATCAACCCAATCAAACCGGCTATCTTAGGGTTTTCAAAAAGATCCCTCAAACCAAAAGCCATAACAATGACCAGGAGCAGTTCCAAAATACCGTGTCCCAGTACTACCAACGGCCCGGCCAAAAATCCTCTTTTCAGGCTTCCGTCAATAGTCACACCCAGCATTGGTCCCGGCATCATCGCACCTGAAAAGCCGATCATAAATGAACCAAAAAATATTCCCCATGCTTCCATACCACCATACTCCTTCATATATTATAATTTTAAGCTTTATAAAGCTGTTAATAAATTTTTATCATTTTCCCTGACATTGGTAAATATTATTTCCCATTTCTGCAAACGGGTTCCGGGTATAAAAAATCTTGTGTCTGAACAGACTATTAAACATAATAAATATAAACAGGTGAGCATTATGCCCAAACGAAAACGAATCCGAAAAGACGATAACATGGAAGATATACTGCTGGACAAAAGCGCATACGGCGAATTTGTATCCACTTTCCATGCATGGACCGGTTTGGAAGGAACTCACAAACGCGGCGCAGAACTGCAGGATAAGGGAAAAACAAAAATTCGACACCGGAAAGCGCCGGACAAAATCAAAACAAAAGAAGAATAAACCAAACCGCTATTTGCCGGCTTCCAGCAAAAAAAACCATTGCTGGCCCAATACATCCACAATATGTACAGCCGGCGCATAACCGGGTTTCAACCCGATCCTCAACCGATCCTTTATATATGGAGAACGTACAGTCCGCATAGAACAGCCCAGGGCTTTAAATGCGTTTTCTTTTATATAACCGGCTGCCCAGTAGTCCACAAGGTCAAGGCAGCTCAAATTCAAATTTTTAAGGGAATTATACGGATCGTTTCCGGCCTTCAATAACCGGTCAGGCCTTTTAGGTATATCATATCTATACAGGCCAATCTCCACTTGGCCATCGGCTAACCTGATGCATTTCAAATCTATTTCAATCTCTTGCGCCGCATCATTTTTTATGTCCCGGTCTGAATCCGCACAGCACGGTTTTTGCCTTTCAGTTCGTGTGGAAAACAGCACGTTCCCTTCATATTCCGGCCGCAGGGATCCAGGCTTCTCCAAAGGTTTATAATGAGAAAAAACAAGTTTAATGCTTCGCATCAAATCATAATCGCCATTGTAAATATCCTCCACAAGACGTTTTCTACAGGTATGCAGTGAAAAAACACCGTTGTCTATCCCGATCCAGTTCCTGCCCAATTTTTGGGCAACAGCAAGTGTGGTGCCTGAACCTGCGAAGAAATCAGCTGCCAAATCCCCGGGTCTGGATGAAGCAAGAATAATCCGTTCAAGCAATGCTTCAGGTTTCTGGGTATCATATCCCCTCCTTTCAGGGTCTCTCTGATGCAGGTGGGAAATATCGCTCCATACATCACTGGGATATACCTTGCTGTCTTCAAAATACCTGTATTCCTTTCCACCGGACCTTATTGACCAGAATATCCGCCCATCCTGATCAACGCCCTGTTTCATATGATTGCGCCTGCTCTTCCCCCTTGGAATACCGACTGCTTCAGGATTGAAATAATGACGGGATGATTTCCGGTAAAACAATATGGTATCATGCTTGCGGCTGAAATGCTTCTTTGCCCTTCCGCCGCTCTGATAATGCCATATGATCTCATTCAGCATATTGTCCTCACCGAATACTTCATCCAGTATAATTCGCAGGTACGCGCTGGTACGGTAATCCACATGAAGGTACAGAGAACCTTCCGGCGACAGAAGATGATATGCATAGGTTATAACACTTCTCATCATTGATAAGAAGGAATCTTTTCCCGTCTTTCCCGTATCGTTATAGGCAATATGATCTACAACATGTTTCCGGTTCCCCCTCCAGCCTTCAATCCCGACGGGCTGCTGAAAGCGATAAGTCTGTCCGGTCATAAAAGGAGGATCCATGTATATCAGTTGAATCTTGTTCTCGTACTTATCAAGCATCAACGGAAGGATTCTTTGAACATCGCAATGATAAAACCTTCCGGTGATATGATTCAAACGGGGCTCCGTTGTATTTGCCGGATAGCCATGTTCTTCACGGTGAACATCAATTTTTCTCAAACCAGTCAAAGCCAATCACCATATTTCAAGCTTGAATAAGCTTTTTTAGGGTTTAATACCACCACTTAGTGGGAAGCAGGAATGTCCATGGCATTGTGACAACAGCTATAGCCAGCGCCAGTCTGAACCGTAAAACCTTATCCGCAATCAGCCTGTTGAAGGTAATCCTGTAATTAAACAGAAATATCAGCAAACCGGAAACTAACACAGCGATCACTATTATTATCAGACCACCAACATGGGAGAAAGGATCAAAGTTTATTGCATACTCTAATGAATGAGGCAGGCCGAGAGCCGGTATTATAAACTGACTCATAAACAGAAGGGCAGCCCCTGCTGCATCTGCAAGGAAGCCAAACAGCCATACCTTAAGCACCGATGCTGTGTAAAACTTCTTAAAACTCCCAAGATGCATCAACCTAAAAGCATAAAAACAGGCTAAAAGTACCAGCGAGTCAATCACAAAATTCCCCAATAAAGTTATAAGTATAACAGGAGGGAAAAACATCAGGAACCAGGTAGGGAAAATAACGTTATATAACTTCACCTTTTTTACAGCCTTCTCCTTATTCATCAAGCCGTCCTCCTTGCTAAGTGCTTCGCTCTTAAGTAAATAAGCCTGCATAATTCATATTATTTATTCACCATAACCAGTAAGCTGCTACTCCATGCTGATGGCATCTACCGGGCACTTCTCAACACACAGCCCGCAACCCGTACATTTATCCTGCAGCACCCTGTGTTTTTCTTTTACAGCGCCTTCAATCGCATCAAACGTGCAAACCCTTTTACAAGCGGTACATCCGATACATTTTTCTTCATCGATAACAGCGGTTTTTCGTTTGGCAAAATCCGCATATATGGTTCCCGTAGGACATTTTTCAGCACACATCATGCAGTTTACACATTTACTATAATCAATCCTGGCAAGATTGTCGGCAAACTCAATTGCATCGAACCGGCATGCCCTTACACATAGCCTACAGCCTATACAGCCTGCCTTACAGTAATCCCTGACCTGCTTTCCAGGATCTTTGGATATACACAGTACCTGCACCAGGCTGGATTCGGGGATCAGCTCTATCAAATTCTTTGGGCAGGCCTGCACGCATATACCACAGCCGGTACACTTACCCGAATCAACAACTGCAATTCCTTTTTCGGAAATATATATCGCATCAAAAGGACAGGCTCTGACGCAGGTTCCAAGCCCAAGGCATCCGTATCGGCATTCTTTTGGCCCATCAGCCAACATGGAAGCTGCAACACAATCCTGTACCCCTCTATACTCGTATTTGTTTTTCGCGTTTTCGCAATCACCCTGGCATAAAACACGTGCTGCCTGGCGTTCTTTGGCATCCACTTCTATTCCCATTATAATGCCCACGTTATTTGCAACAGCCGCTCCTCCTACAGTACACCCGTCAACCGGCGCCTCACCTGCAGCCACGGCTGCAGCAAAACCATCACAGCCGGGATATCCACATGCACCGCAGTTGGCTCCGGGAAGAGCATCACGTATAGCCTCTATCCGGGGATCGGTTTCAACAGAGAATTTTTTTGATGCAAAAGCCAGCAATGCACCGAACAAAAGCCCCATGCCCCCTAAGCTGAGCAGGGACGTTAATACCACCTTCATTGCCTTCCCCCCCTATTTTATAAGCCCCTGGAATCCCAGGAAAGCTACCGACATCAAGCCCGCTGTAATAAGAGCTATCGGGAAACCTTTAAGCGGTTTGGGTATATCGGACAATTCCAGTCTTTCCCGTATTCCGGCAAAAAGAACTATAGCCAGAGTAAATCCAAGGGCAGCGCCGATTCCGTTAAATAATGCCTGTATCAAATCATATTTTTCATCTATATTGATTATAGCAACGCCCAAAACAGCGCAGTTAGTGGTAATAAGGGGCAGGTATACCCCCAGCGCTTTGTACAGTGTAGGGCTTGACTTCTGAATAACCATTTCTACAAACTGTACAAGGCAGGCTATGACAAGGATGAATACAATCGTCTGTAAATACTGGATATTTAACGGCTCCAGTATACCATATTGAATAATATAGGTAATCAGGGATGTCATTGCCATTACAAAGGTTACTGCGGCACCCATTCCGACAGCAGTCTCAACACGCTTTGATACTCCGAGAAATGGACATATCCCCAGAAATCTTGACATTACGAAATTATTTATCAATATAGAACTCAATAATATCATGAAAATTTTCCCAATGTATCCCATATGTTTTCCCCCTATTTATCGTCCGGCATAAATAATTATCCAGCCCTGTCTATTAAAGGCTTCGAATAAAGCCATATTACGGCTGTTCTGTTTTTCCTGTCAATTTATTAAGCAAACCCAGCACCAGTCCCAGGGTTATAAATCCACCGGGAGGCAGTATCATAATTACTGCAGGACTGAACCCCTCAGAAACAACCGGTATTCCAAACCAGCTTCCCGAGCCCAGTATTTCACGGATTGATCCCAGCAAAAGCAGTGCCACGGTAAATCCCGCACCCATACCCAGTCCATCAATTATGGACGGCAGTAATGAATTCTTTGATGCAAAAGACTCGGCTCTCGCCAGAATAATACAATTTACTACAATAAGCGGAATATAAATTCCAAGGCTTTCATATAGTGCAGGTACAAAAGCTTGCATAATCATATCAACTATCGTAACAAAGGTAGCAATAATTACCACATAGGCAGGAATTCTGACTTTGGAGGGTATAAAATTCTTAAGCAGACTTATTGCCAGATTTGACCCTACCAGTACAAAAGTAGTCGCCAGTCCCATTCCTATTCCGTTTATAGCTGCAGTAGTTAATGCCAGCGTAGGGCACATTCCCAAAACCAGCCTGAATGTAGGATTTTCGTTTAGCACACCGTTGATAAAAACTTTAGACAGTTTCATCTGGCTTCACCCCCGTCCCTGAGAACCTGGTTATAAAATAATATAGCTTCATTTACACCTTCCACAACCGCCTTTGTTGATATGGTAGCTCCGGTTATGGCTTCCACCTCTTCGGCATTGCCTGAGTCACCTTTAACAACGGTCAGAGGACTGATAACAGGTTTACCATAGAATTGCCCCAAAAAACCTGGTTCTGCAGCGTTAGCGCCCAGTCCGGGGGTTTCACTGTGGCTTGCAATGGTAACTCCGTCAAGTTTACTCTCAGATGTATTAATTCCAATATACAGCTCCATGTTTCCACCGTATCCCTTGGATAATATTTTAAATACATAACCGACTTCAGTACTGCCTTTTCTTCCTTCAAAGACCTCTATAATCCCGGGATATTCAGCCTGATATCGGGCTGTATCCACTTCAATAAATTCCTCCCCGTCGGGTAATACGGCCTTTCTGGATTCTATACCCGCCAGCTCATTCTGCTGCCTGATAGGCTCTTCGGTAACAGCATGAGTAACACCCAGGGCAAGGGCGGCCACCGCAGTTATAATAAACAGTTTAAGACTCATCTTAACAGAATCAGACACTGGGCTTCACCTCCCCATATATACGGGGCATAGTATATCTGTCAATCAAAGGCGTGGCTATATTCATAAGGAGTATGGAATAAGATACCCCTTCGGGATACCCTCCAAATATACGGATAATGGAAGTAAGTATTCCGCAGCCTATCCCCATTATTATCTGACCTTTGGGAGTTACAGGCGATGATGAATAATCAGTAGCCATGAAGAAAGCGCCTAAGATTAAACCTCCCGAAAATATATGGTATATGCCGTTTCCGGTGAACAGGCCCCGGGGACCTATTATCCAGGTTAAAAGGGCTACTGTACCGATAAATGTAAAAGGAATCCTCCAGTTTATAATTCTTCTGAACAACAGGTAAGCAGCTCCCAGCAATAAAGCCAAATTCGAAGTTTCACCAATACAGCCCCATGGGGTACCTATAATAATCTCCCATAAAGAAGGCAGCTGTTCAATTGAACCTTCAAGTCCCTTCAGTATTGCCAGCGGAGTAGCCGTACTTATGGCATCAGTTCCCGCTTGAAACCATGCAGTCATATGGACGGGCCATGCTGCCAGGAGTATTGCACGGGCGGCCAAAGCAGGATTCATAAAGTTATGCCCCAGCCCGCCAAAGGCCTGCTTAACCAGCGCTATGGCAATAGCAGACCCGATTGCAGGCAGCCACAAAGGGACCGCCGGCGGCAAGTTAAAAGCCAGCAGTACTCCCGTTACGACAGCACTCCAATCCCTTATAGTAACCGGCTTCTTCATTAATTTCTGTATAATTGCTTCTGTTGCAACGGCTGTTAGTACGGATACTGCTATAATTAAAACTATCCTTCCCCCGAAAAAATACACCGCAGCAACAATCGCAGGAATAAGCGCCAACACCACATCCAGCATAATACGGGATATGGACTCTTTCGAATAAATATGGGGGGAAGAAGAAACTATCAAAGAATTCATGACATTACCCTCCCGCAAAAAATCATATAATAAATACAATGTATATAGTCCGGTCCTGCCATAGTTGCAAAACCTGAAGTTTCTCACATTCCGTATTTCATTTAAATCTGAATCCTTAAGTATCTCCTCAGCCAGCAGCTCTCTTACGTTTATCCGTTATCATTTTCTTTGCTACACGGATTGACTGTACCAAAGGCCGCTTGGCCGGGCAGCTGTATGAACAGCAGCCGCATTCTATACAGTCCATTGCGTGAAATTTTTCGCTGTTATCATAATCCTCCTTTAAGGCATATGCACTTATCATCAGCGGCATCAGCCCCATGGGACAGGCATCTACACATTTTGCACACCTGATACACGGCTCAACATCCGGAATTTTAGCTTCTTCCCGGGTTAAAACCAGAATCCCTGAAGTGCCCTTTATCACCGGAACGTCCAATGTATATTGTCCAATCCCCATCATGGGCCCGCCCGAAATTACCTTGGCCGGCTCTTCCACAAAGCCGCCACAGGCTTGTATAACATCCATGAAGGATGTCCCGATGCGCACCATAAGGTTCTTAGGTTCTGCCACCCCGCTGCCGGTTACCGTAACAACCCGTTCAACTAAAGGCATACCTGTCTTTATTGCCCTGGCAATAGCTGCCGACGTGCCCACGTTGCTTACAATAACTCCTACATCCATAGGCAGCCCGCCGGACGGCACCTGTCTGCCGGTAACAACGTATATCAGCTGTTTCTCGGCTCCCTGGGGATATTTGGTCTTAAGCACTGTCACATCGACGCCTTGTACCTCTTTTACCGTATCAGTCATTATCCGGACAGCGTCGGGTTTATTATCCTCTATTGCTATATATGCCCTTTCAACACCCAGCACTTTCATGATAACCTTTAACCCATCCGCCACGTCCTCAGCGGCTTCCAGCATCAAACGGTGATCGGCAGTAAGATATGGTTCACACTCTGCTCCATTCAGGATGACAGTATCTATAGGTTTTTCCTTTGGAGGTGAAAGCTTAACGTGAGTGGGAAAAGCAGCGCCTCCCATCCCTACTATACCAGCCTCCAATATCAACTCCTTAATCCGGTCTGCATCCATAGAGCTTATATCACCGGGCGTTATTGAATCGTCAGGTTCATCCTTTCCGTCATTTTCGATTACTACAGCAAGCCCGCTTCCCACAGAAGGGTGCGGTACTTGCCTGATATCCTTGACAATTCCCGATACACTGGCATGGACAGGCGCACCTACAAATCCTCCGGGCTCCCCGATTTTCTGCCCAAGTTTTACAACATCCCCGGGTTTGACCAGGGGCTGGCAGGCAGCACCTATATGCTGCTGCAGCGGTATATAAACCAGTCCGGGCGCCTTCATTATTTCAATAGCCTTGTTCCGGGTATCATTCTTTCTGTGTGGGGCATGAACGCCCCCTCTAAATGTTAACACCCCTAAACTCACCTCTTGCAGCTAACTTATTATAACAGACTGCCAAACCTATTATAACAGAAGATGCATGTGCATTTTTACAGCAAAATACCAAAGTCCGGCACTATCGTTATAATCCAGAATATAATAAAATATCTCCGTCAATTATAACACAAGTCCGGGATAAATGTTACACTTTTATATTATTTATTTTCAACGATTATTCCGGCTGCTCCGTATAAACTCATATATTCCCATTATAAGAAGAAAAACCCCGAATAGTCTGCGTAAAACTTCAGTAGATACGGAAGCTGCGGCTCTTGCACCAAGATAAGCGCCTGTTATACCTGCCAGAAACATATAAAATGCTATTTTATACCGGATATATCCATTTTTGATATGAAGGCAGATCGCAAAAATGGCAGTGGGAAAAAAGGCTGCAAGATTTACGCCTTGAGCTGAATGCTGAGAAATGCCGCCAAAAAAAATTAAAGCCGGAATAAGGATTGCGCCTCCGCCTATCCCCATCCCGCTAATAACTCCAAATGCCAATCCTATAAAGAAAAACAGCATTATATTATCATCCTTATAGCTGCAATTATCATAAAAAACCCGAAAACTTTCCTAAGCCAATAAGTAGATATACGGTTTAAAATCCATGCGCCAATACAACCTCCTAAAGCTCCGCCGGCTGCCACTTTCCAAATAACATCCCACTCAAAAAAACCGCTTCTATAATATACAAATGAACTTACAACCGTCAAAGGCAAGATAACAGCCAGCGCTGTAGCGTGAGCGTCATGCTCTTTCATCCTGACCAAATGAACCATAGCCGGTACAACAATAGTCCCGCCGCCGGAACCAAACAGCCCGTTGCACAAGCCGGCAATAATTCCGGAAATGGAAATCTTAAGCCATGGCCTGGTTTTTTTCATATTTCTCACCCATACTTACTCTTGCCATTATAAAACCATTTTATGCAGCAACCACATAAAACAATTATCGCAAACCATCAAACTACAGCCCAATATTATCATAAAAAAAGAAGCCCTTTTACAGGGCTTCTTTATTATTTCCCAGCCGCCCTTCTTACAGCAGCCTGATGATCGGGATCCTGCCGGTTGTTAATATGGGTCCGACTCTTATAAAAGTGTATACATACATGCCCGCTCATTCCATTGTTGGCAATCTTGTCATAGGCGTGGGGCATCCCGTGCATGGAGGCGGCAACGCGTACACCGCCAAGATCAACTATAACCGGCCTGCGTTCCCAGCTCCAGCCGCCCCAGATTTCCTTTATTGTTTTTGCATCCCTTTCAGAAACGGGTTCCGAATCAGCGTGATTTACCCCTCCGGTACGCTTCATGAAAAACGATCTGCCGGTATATAGATCTATAACCTTAGCTACAGCTCCCCTGGGAAACAAATACTGGCCCTTTGAGAACCAATCCACCATAACACCTAACGAAGACCTGCCGCCTCTTGAAGCAGGCAGCAGCTCAGATGCCTGGCTGGAGGACACTGTATATCGTTTTGCGTTGCTGCTGTACAATACACCTCTTGTTTCAGGCCCAACAGATCCATCCACCTGAAGCCCGTTTACCTCCTGAAACAGTCGAACAGCATCGGCAGTAGCGGTCCCGAAATATCCCGTAACCTTATAATTGAAATAGCCAAGATCTCTTAACCTCATCTGGAGGTCCACGACTTTCTGTCCTTCACATCTAATCTTTAGTATTTCCTGCTCCGTTACCGTCTCCTGCGCCCTGGCCGGATGAAATGGCATTGAAAACATTATCAAAACAGCCAGAATGATTAAAAAAACTCTTTTCACTATAACCACCTTTTTCGCTTTTGTAAAAGCTTAGCATAATTTTAGCATAAACCGGCTTAAATTGCATCATATTTTTACAAAAATGTTCCAAAGATATTACTTTTTTATTAATTTATATTTCCTGACATTAAGTTTTTCCTTTGCTTGACCAAATCTGTCATATTTGACGCGTAAATACCTGGATTTTCATTTGCCTGCCTGTCAGTTTTTTGAACAGCGTCCGCATTTCAGCCATTTATCAATAATTCTCCTGAAATTGGATATAAAAGTGTTTTCCTCGACATTAGATGCTGTATAGAGAGCTTTTCTGATTTTCACATCATCTCCCAGGGAAATTTCTGCATAACCGGCCTTTTGGCCGGCTTTTACAGGCGCCCTTATCGTAGAGGGTAAATGTGTTTTGACTTCTATCTTTTCAGCCTCTCCTTCCATCATGGGCAGGACAACCATCTCCTTGGATACAACGTTTACGTAGCTTTTAAAACCGTCAATTACGGGGATCTTCCCCAACACCTGCCCCTCTGAAATGACGGTATGAGATTTATAATTCTCAAAACCAAAATCAAGCAGTGCCATACTGTCTTCAAACCAGGGCTGGCAGTCCAGTACAACACAGACCAGCTGCATGCCAAAACGCAGAGCCGCTGATGCAAGGCACCTTCTGGAAATTTTTGTGTATCCGGTTTTAATTCCGTTGGCACCTTCATAATCCCAAAGCAAAGCATTCTTATTTTGCAACACCCTGCTGTAATTACGGCCTTCCCATGGTATTTTCTTTTGTTTCGTCGATACAATAACACGAAATACGGGATTCTCCATAGCATATGCAGAAATCAAAGCAAGATCATAAGCAGTGGTATAGTGTTTATCATCATGCAGGCCGTGAGGATTGACAAAATGCGTATTTCTTGCCCCTATTTGATAGGCTTTCCTGTTCATGAGATTCGCAAAGTTTTCTACCGTTCCGCCAATATGCTCGGCAATGGCCACGGCGGCATCATTCCCGGAGCGCAGCATAAGCCCGTACAGCAGGTCTTCAAGGGTAAGCTTTTCACCCCTCTCCAGGTAAATAGACGAACCCTCTACTCCTGCCGCCCGGGGGGAAACAGTCACGACGTCAGCCAAATCTCCCATTTCAATGGCCAGAATAGCTGTCATAATTTTTGTGGTACTGGCCATGGGCAGCTTAACATGAGGATTTTTCTTATACAGCACCCGCCGGCTGGCTACATCCATTACAACAGCTGATTTTGCAGCAGTAACCGGTGCAGCCGGTTCGCCGGTAAGGCATTCCCGGGCATTGCCAAAAGCCTCATTCCTCCTATCAGGCACAGCAGCAAAACATTTAGCAGCATACCATTCTTCCACTGCAGAGTCATAAGCGGTACAGCAAACTCTATAATCACCGGCAGCATTTGAGATTCGCTCACTGATAAATCCGGCACACATGCAAAATAAAAGCAGGAACCAGCTTATACTGCGTCTTATCACCATATTGCCTCCTATATCTCAAATCCTTTCGAGCATTACACGATCCTTTTGCTGTTATTGCATACAGCCATTACATAGACTTATTATTTCGATAACGGATTAAAATCATACACCTTGCATATTATTCAACAGCTGTAAGAATCTATGCCATCGATAGAAAGGCAGCAGCCGGTGCGCATATGAAAAGAGAAAGCCCCGCTGTTTTTCAGCGAGGCTTTTAGTATTATATGGTGCGGAAGAAGGGACTCGAACCCTTACGCCCGTCCTGGGCAACAGCCCCTCAAACTGCAGCGTCTGCCTGTTCCGCCACTTCCGCATATCCCATCACCTGGTGCATCCGGAAAACCGGACGGCGGTATCCAATACCGCAAAAATTTATGTGAATCGCAAGAATTATTATAAACACTTCTCATACTATTGTCAACCGGTTTTCCCCGCAGATTTTTCTCTCTAATAATTTCTCACCATTTCCATAACGGTTTTCTCCCATTCAAAGATGTTTTCAGGCCGTCCGCAGCAAGTACTGATATCTTTCAGCACGATATCGCATGAACAGTTGTTCCGTTTACAGGCATCCAGTATAGTGCCTATTTCCTTTCGCAGGTTTTCCGTATCCAGCTTCGGCACTGCCACGGAGGCCGGGTTCGGCTTTGAAGACAAAACATACCTGCCATTAATTGCTTCCGCAGCCACATTAACATCTGCCCAGGGGGTAACAGAAACCTTACGGAGATTGGGGATTTTCTCAACAATATCCATCTTTTTATCCAAAGGTTCGCAGCATCCATAGTAAGATAAACCGCACTGTCCTATTGTCTCAATCATATATGGTATGTCAAATTCGTCATGCATCTTTTTAGATACTGAACCAAATATCTGTGCAGCGCCCCTGCCCCAGATATTCTTCCTGGTTATCCCGGTGCCGTCAAAATCATCACCAGGTAAATCATCTGTATACATTGGAGTACAATGCAGGGAATAACCATTGATGTCCAGAAGATCCAGATCTTCCAGCTGCTGAAGATAGGACAGACTGATATCCGTCAGTTTCCTGACTGCCTTATGCATGAATTCCGGACGTTCAATCAAATCCATGAGTAAATTGGTAACGCCGCGGTACCTGGCTATCTCATCCCAGGGAGTAAAGGCAAAGTAATCAACTCCCATTAATTTGACAGGCAGGATATCACCCAGTATATCACCAACCAGGTTATAGCGTCTGAAGGTCTCTTCTTTATTGTATGTTATCACGGGATTATGCAGCTTAGCCAAATCATCTTCGGTTGCCAGGACATCCTTATACTTGTGGGCAACAATATTATTCCGCTCATCTGTTGCCAGAGTTTCCTCATCAATATCGACACCAATTCCGGTAGATTCTATGATCTTGTGAACAGGTACAAAAGGGGGAACAACCATATCTGCAGGCATATATTTACTTTTGTAAAGATTGGCACGGAAAAACCATTCTATTCTTCGCAGATAGGGTTCTTCACATTGAAGTGTCAGTTCATCGTTTATTTTCATTTCATGCCACGGAAGTTCATCAATTAACACCACGGGCCTGATTTGCCTCAGGTCGTTCACAGCCTTATGCAGCCGTATGTTTTCTGCGTTTTTGCTGCTGTATGCCACTTCAGAATAACGCCAGGCAAGGCTCCTTAAAACTTTTGCATCGGTATTCATTTATCTCACTCCTTTTATTGTAAGGCTTCTTAAGCGCCCTGATGGTATACGGGCCGGTTTAATAGTATGACATTCCGGATGCTTCTGTTCTTTTTTTTCATTGGCAAAGCAGCTTCTCTGGCAGTTTATCATACCGGGAGCACAGTGATAATATAACCTCCTGCCAGTAAGCTCATCAGGTTGGCTGTCAGCACATACAGAATTGTTCGCAACCGTTGTTCTTTTATGAGCATTAAAAAGGCTTTTATTTCTGCTATAAACACAAGTATTTCAGCAGCAATAAGGTTCAAAACCAGATAACTTTGTATGGGCACAAACCCGTTGATCCAAATATTCAGCAGTCCTTGAGTGATCACATTTATAATAAGAAAAGCAATCCAATGATCCTTTTTTCTAAATCCAAACACCCAGAATATGATTCCCTCTATAATCAATGTTAAAATAACGCGTATTGAGATTAACAAAACGGATCTGGAAAACGACTTTCCAGGAATCAATGTCCGGTTTGCCAGGTTCAAAGTATAAATCTGATTATACCTTTTGGCCGGCTTATCGATAACTATTTCGAAACTGTCATCCCCGGTTGTTACTCTAAACATATAATCCCGAACATCTTCCAGATGGCGTGAATAAAAAGTATAGTAATTCTCCACGGCCCTGGTTATCTTATCGGCTCTGACATAGCTATCACCGGTTTTGACACTGATCTCCAAATCGGGCGGTGGCTTGGAAACAATAATCAGAATAGATGGAGGCTCTGCAGCATTGGCATGGCATACATAGTCAAAAGATACAAAAACCAGGGATAACAGCATTATAATAAGTATTAACCTCACTCTTTCGGGCATATAAACAACCCTCTCCCCAAATTATTATTTCTTAAAAAAAGCAGCATTTATATGGCTGTGGGCATATATGCAAATCAATACGGTATTATTATAAACTTAAAAAGAGCTAAGGCTGCAAATACCACTCCTCAATATTTCTGAATATATTAAGCTCCCTGGGCGCCTCAACACCGTGAACCCTGTTGTTGGTCAGAAGAGAAGCAGTCTGAAAATAAAGGCTGATAAGAGGAAGCTGATCCACAAGCCGCCGCTGAATCCGGCTGTAGCTTTCAGCCAGCCGGTCATGATCGTATAACACAGCAGCCTCGTCAATAAGCCTGTCCAGCTCTTCATCGCGATATCGAATAAAATTGTTGAGCCCGTTTCCTATAGCCTTGGAATGAAACATGAATTGAAAATCCGGAAACATATCCAGGTAATAGCCGGTTAATACAGCATCAAAATCACCATCCAGCAAAATAGTTTCAAATTCCTCCCATGGAACAGTCATGCTCTGGACAGCTATACCAACCTGCCGGAGCTGTTGTGCTATAAGTTCCGCAACATCTTTTCTCATGCTGTTATCTTCATTTGTCAATATAGTAAACTTCAACTCAACTGTGTCTGAATCAATGATCTTATCCCGGATTCCATCATCATTCAAATCAATCCATCCGGCCTCATCAAGGAGTTTTATTGCTTTTTCCCGTTCAAAATCATATATCCTTGATGCACCGTCATAAAGCCATGAATCAGAAGGAATTGGTACATCCGTAGCCTCTGCATTATTCAAATAAACTTTAAATATTATATCCTTTCTGTTCAGAGCATAGGCTATAGCCTTCCTTACAGCAATATCACCCAGTATGGGATGCTCCAAATTGAATGCCAGGCATTCATAACTGCGTGTCAGGTATCTGTAGTTCTTTGTGTCGTCATCCAGTGAATATGGATCGGTAACGGCAGAAGTAATATCGATCAGATCAACCTCCCCGCTGCGAAAGGCCTGCTTTATCTGCATCTCATCCTGGTAAACTCTTGCCAATATTGAATAAATATAAGGCCGTTTCCCCCACCAGTCATTATTTCTTTCAAGCTTGATCTGCCCGTCTTCAAGCAGCATTTCACTCACCCTGTATGGCCCGGTTCCTATGGGTATAAAGTTCATATCATCTTTGCGCTCCATCATATAGACATCGGATTGATATATTTTTTTCGGAAGGATGGGAAACGTCATTATATCAGGCATATTATTAATTGGAGTTTCCAGGTACACGTTTACCGTGTGCACATCAAAAAGATCCACCTCAATTTTTTGTATATTATCATTACTGGCTAATCCTTTCTGAAAAAAAGAATCCAGGTTCCCCTGCTGCAGCACAATAAAGGAAAATACAACATCCTCCCCGGTGAGTAAACTTCCGTCGTGAAACTTAACCCCTTTACGCAGGTGAAAACGCCACAGTCTGCCTTCTTCTTCCACTTCCCATGATTCAACAAGGCACGGCCGGGGCTTCATATTCTGGTCATATTCAAACAGCCCTTCATATATAAGCCCGAAAAAATTAATCATATCCCTTGAACGGGTAAGTAAAGGATTCAAGGTATCGGGAACCGGTATGGGTATGATTAATTCGCCGCCTCTTACCGGAACCGGTTTTTCCTTTTGTTCATCCTCCGATTCCGTATCCCTGTCCAAATTATGTTCCAGCAGGTCGGGAAGATTGCCCAATCCGCATCCTGCCAAAACGCTGATTAAATACAGCATTAACACCGTTAATGCACATTTCCGTATTGCAGTTCTCATAAGCGCAGTCCCTCTCAATAAACATGGGCATGATTATAAACTGTAAAGCTTCTTATAACGCTCATACGCATGCCATACCCTGTCAACAAAATTTTTTGTCTCGTTAAATGGTATTTTATCCAGGGTTTTTCCGTCTCTGCTGTACCTGGAATCATTAAGCCATTTCCGAACGTTGCCGCTGCCGCCGTTATATGCAGCAAGCACCAGGTTCATATCTTCAGAAAACAGTTTTTTCAGATAACTTATATACCAACAGCCAATTTTAACATTAATATCGGGGTCATACAGACTGTCATCGTCATATTCCTCAATACCCAGCTTTTCAGCGGCCCAGCTTCCAGTGGTCGGAACAATCTGCATAAGGCCCCGGGCGCCCTGCCTTGACGTTGCGGCACTGTCAAATCTGCTTTCTACCCAGATTACCGCAAACACCAGGTAGGGATCCAGCTCATATTCCAATGAATACTGCAGTATCACATCCTTATATCGCATCGGATATGTCCTCTTCAGGAGCCAGGTGGAAAGCAAAAAAATTAAGCATACTGTAACAACCAATATCAGTGCAAGTATAAGCAGCTTTCTTAAGACAGCAGTTCTTGCCACAGCCGCTCCACCTGCCTTCTGGTATGTTCAATATCGTGTGAATTGTTAATTACCTTATCTGCATATTTCTTCTTTGTTTCCTGATCCATCTGGCTGTTTATCCTGTTCATTGCCTGTTCACGGGACAAACCGTTCCTCTGCCTGAGCCTGTTTATCTGTGTCTCCTTATCAGCAACAACCAGCCATACCTCATCTGCAATTTCCGTCCACCCGGCTTCGATCAACAGGGCTGCATCAACTACAACAACCTGGCAGCATTTCTTTGAAGCCAGCCTGTTAATTTCCTGCAGTATCTCCCAACGAATAACAGGATGTGTAATGGCATTAAGTTTTTCCAGGGCTTTGCGATCGGCAAATACCAGTTCACCTAACTTCTTTCTGTCGATATCCCCGTTATCCGTCATGTATTCTTTCCCAAAGGTTTCCCTGACCCTTTCCCATACAGGCATACCTTTTGCCATTACTCTCCTGGCAACAACATCAGCGTCAATTATGACAGCGCCAAGATCAGCAAGCATTTTTGCGACTGTAGTCTTTCCTGATGCTATACCTCCGGTCAGCCCAATTATTATCATAATTCCTCCTATTTAGCATCATACCAGTTTGAGCCTGTTCCAATATCGACAACCAGGGGAACGCATAAGTCCATGGCATTTTCCATGCATTTAACCACTAAATCCTTTACTTCTTCCAACTCAGGTTTATAGGTATCAATTATCAGTTCATCATGCACCTGAAGAATTAGCCTGGATTTCATATTACGCCTTTTCAGCTCAGCATAGACATCATTCATGGCTTTTTTAATTATATCTGCCGCAGTCCCCTGTATTGGCGTATTCATAGCCAGCCTTTCACCCTGAGAACGTATGTTGAAGTTTCGGGATTGAAGCTCGGGTAAATACCTGCGCCGGTTCATCAGTGTTGTAACATATCCCTGTTTTTTAGCAATTTCAACTATACGTTCCATATATTCCTTAATTTTAGGATATCGTGCAAAATAGCTGTCTATATACTCCTGGGCCTGCTTCCGGCTAATGCCCAGATTTCTTGACAGGCCATAATCGCTGATTCCATAGACTATTCCAAAGTTAACAGCTTTTGCACTGCTGCGCTGCTCAGGAGTTACATGTTCAAGAGGGACACCGAATATTTCCGAAGCCGTTCTCCTGTGTATGTCCTGATTATTTATAAAAGCATCTATAAATGTCGGATCCCCTGATATATGTGCCAATACCCGCAGCTCGATCTGCGAATAGTCAGCATCCACCAGCAGGTAATCCTCATCGGTTGCTACAAACACTTTTCGTATTCGCCGGCCCATTTCAACCTTAACGGGTATATTCTGCAGATTGGGATCGGTGCTGCTGATTCTTCCCGTTGCCGTTACCGTCTGATTAAAACTCGAACGGACTCTCCCGTCATTGGGGTCTATAACATTTAACAGGCCATCAATATAGGTGGATTTAATCTTCATAACCTGCCGGTATTCCAGGACCTTTTCCACCAGTGGGTGATACGGCCTTAACTGTTCGAGAACTTCAGCATCGGTTGAATAACCCGTCTTGGTCCTTTTGATAACCGGTAGTTTAAGCTTGTCAAACAATATGCCGCCCAGCTGTTTGGTGGAATTTATATTGAACTCTTCTCCTGCCAGTCTGTATATCTCTTCTGTAAGAGATTCTATCTCCGAAGAAAACTCCATATCCAGCTTAACCAGCATATCCCTGTCAACCTTAAAACCCGCAATCTCCATATCGCTCAGTACATATATCAATGGATGTTCAATGGCCTCATATAATTTGAGCATTTGGGTTTTTTCCAGCTGCTCTCTCATTTTTCTGGACAATATATATAGATCAGCTGCATCAACATCATCTGTATCGATACCTGCGTATTGATACATCAGATTTTTCAGCTCATATCTGCTCGCGGTAGGATCCAACAAATAAGCTGCTATATATGCATCAAAGGCCAGGCCTTTTACCCGTATCCCGCATTTATCAGCATCCAGTATCAATCTCTTGCCGTCATAAACTATCTTCGGTACCTGTTCGCTTTCAAAAATTTGTCTTAATCCTTTTATGGCCTGAACATAATTCAAACCATCAATATCGGAAGAACCGCTTAAGTTTATTCTGTACAGCTTACTGTCATCATTGGCCAGGGTAATATCCCCGTCTCTTACCAGTATTGCTGTTTTGCCGGCTTTGGATAAAGTATCAGCCATTTTTTTCAGTTCTTCTTCCGTATTTATATCAATTACGGTTTTCCTGTCGGATCGCGGCTTTTGCAGCGGGTCTCCTTCCTTTTTGAAGCCCAGCTTTTCTATTATGCTGTAAAATCCCAGTTCTTCCATAAATGCATGTAAATCGCCGGAATACCTGAGTTCATAACAGCAATCCTCTACATTAATATCCACCGGCGCATCCTGAACAATTGTGGCCAATCTTTTGCTCAGCAAAGCCTGATCCCTGTATTTCGTCAGATTTTCCTTGAGTTTCTTTCCTTTAATATTCTGAATATTTTCCAGAACACGGTCAACCGATTGATACTCATAAAGAAGCTTGAGGGCAGTTTTTTCCCCCACTCCCGGAACACCGGGTATGTTGTCCGAACTGTCGCCCATTAAGGCCTTCATATCAATAATCTGGAGAGGTGTCAATCCGTACTCCCGTTTTACCTCGTCCACGTCAAATATCTGTACATCGGATATGCCCTTTTTGGTTATTATGACCTTGACCCCGGGTGATACCAGCTGAAGAGCATCCCGGTCCCCTGTCACAAGATAGGCATCAATACCCTTTTCTGAAGATATCCTGGCAAAAGTTCCGAGAATGTCATCGGCTTCATAGCCATCTGTTTCGTATATCGCTACACCCATTAACTGTAACATCTTTTTTAACATATCAAACTGCGGAATTAACTCCTCCGGAGTTTTTTGCCTTGTTGCCTTGTATTGATGGTATACTTCATGACGAAAAGTAGGCCCCTTTTTATCGAAAGCAACACCCAAATATTCGGGCTTATATTCATCTATCAGTTTTAACAGCATATTGACAAAACCGTACACAGCGTTAGTAGGAATGCCTTTTTTATTTGTTAACATAGGAAGCGCATAAAATGCACGATGCATAAGGCTGTTGCCATCTATCACCATTATCTTTGGCTTGTTCATAGAATCTCTCCTTAAATATTAAGAGCCTTCTCATAATCAACCTTTAACATTTAGACTTTATCATATCTACCGGTAAAATTCAATTACTCATTTTCGTTAACAGGTTCTAAGCGCCCTTTTCGCGAGGCGGGCTCCATAACATTCTTCATACAACACATCTTCCACAGTCTGATGAAAATCGCATGATTCATAATACGGTTTTGCAGAATACTATTCCAATCGCTGGAGCTCAAGGCCACAAACCTGTAGCATTCGCTCCAGTCCTTCACCAAAACTCGCTTTACAATAAATGGTTCCAACTCTCCTTCCGCAATATTAATACACTCATAGCCCATTCACAAGATAGTTTCTATATTTATTATATATTATATAATGTATTATATGCATTTCGCTCGCGACATACAAACCAATAATACAAATCCCCCATAATAACTGCATATCAGCTGGCTTTTATGGAAAATTCAGTATATAAATTACCATAAATTATATAATGACACTATATGACGATTATGTTAAAATATATTTAAATTATATTACAAATTTATTAAATAATTGGAGGTTGTAGTATGAGGAAAAGAACTGCTTCATTAGTTTTACTGATAGTGTTTACTTTAGGTTTATTATTTATAGGCGGGCAGCCATTGTCACAAGGGGTAGTGTTAGCTGCATCCGCCGGGACATGCCCGAATAAGGTAACAATAACAGCGAATACTGTCAATATAAGAGCAAATAATGGTCAATTTAATATAACAGAGGCTCTTAAACGGGGAGAAGCCGCCGACATTCTAAATCAGCTGGGTAACTGGTATACAGTAAAGATCAGCGACGGATGCCTGGGAAGGATCTTTAAATGGTATGGCAAACCTGCTCCACAGCAGCCAACCCCTCAGGAACCTGCTCCGCAGGAACCCGCACCGGAGCAGCCGGCTCCGCAGGAGCCAGCTCCCGAAGAACCCGCTCCTGAAGAGCCTGCACCAGAGCAGCCTGTGCCGGAGGAGCCTGCTCCACAGGAACCAACACCCCAGGAACCTGCTCCGGAAGAACCCGCACCAGAGCAACCCGCTCCACAGGAACCAGCCGGGCTAAGCACCGAACAGTCCAGAATGCTGGAACTGGTAAATGCTGAGCGGGCCAAGGCAGGACTAAACCCCCTCAAATGGGACGCAGAACTGGCCAATGTGGCTAATATCAAAGCCAAAGATATGGTTGACAACAATTACTTCAGCCATACTTCACCCACCTACGGTAGTCCTTTTGATATGATGAAACGCTTCGGCATACAATACAGGACTGCAGGTGAAAACCTGGCAGGATATTCATCGGTGGAAGGTGCGCACAACGGCCTCATGAATTCGGAAGGCCACAGAAAGAATATCCTTAACTCCAGCTTCACCCATATAGGCATAGGAGTTCAAAAGAGTCCCAGGTACGGCTATGTATTCGTACAAATGTTTGTTGGAAGATAGGCTAACCAAAAAAATATAAAAAATTAAGGCGGTGTTATACTAACACCGCCTTAAATTTTTATTCAGCACGCATTTTCAAACAACCCAAACCGGACTGCAATCAGTTCAGTTTAATCACATTTTTTCGTAAAGTGTTAAAATTATATAATCCTGCATGCCTTTTTGAGCTGCATAGCTAATTCCCAAAGATAATCCTTGCATTCTTCAACATCAGGATTAGCCTGGCGACGGAAAGCAGCAACTTTAGCCGTAGGCGGATATGCCATAGGGCACAATTCTCCTGCTTCCAGAAGGTTAGCAGCAAGCTCACAAAGTTCAAGTACTTCTTCTGCATCTCCGCTGTGATCACGGTAACGGTTCCGCCGGGTTTTTTCCATTATCATATTCACGCGCTTCAGAAGATCAGTAACATAGTCTTCCTGGTTAACATCAGCCCGGATTGCCGTCTCCGTTCTGTTTCTATAGAAACCAAATAATGCGGCAACGGTAGCGGGATCACGGATGGTTCCGTCGGGATAAACGATGCCGTGTGCTTTATTCCAGCCGTCATTGCCGATCATCAATTCGAACAGATACCATCCGATACCATACTCGTTTGCCATTTCTATGGTCATATCGTAAGGATTGCCCCGGCAAAGACAGGCAGTCTCGTTGTTCAGAATAGGTTTATTGTACTTTTTGCCAAGTTCAACAGCCATATCATAAATCATACGCATCCTTTTTCTTGTTGCAGAATAATCGTGGAAAATGATGACGTCTACAAGTGGGGCAGTTCCGGAAGGCTCGGTCTCGAAAATAAAGATATTGCCTACCCCGATATCATGGACGGGGTCCTTTTTCTTCACATATTTGCAGAAATGACGCACAATCTCCCAGGTTTTTTCCTGTTTTTCACGTAGTTCCTCCATGTTGGGGCGTTTCCTGAAAGTCTGCAAATACTCGGGTTCGTTGTCATACCAGCTAACAAAGTTATCGGTATAACCGGGCTCGTTGGCTATGTCCCAAAACAAAAGCCCCGGCTCGTCCCCGATAGCATCCAATAGTTTATCGAAATATTGTTCCCCTATAACCCACGAGGATTTGTCCTCAATGGTCTTGCTCAGCGGTGGAAGCCCTTCACCGGCATTGTGTCTTCTGAATTCCAGATCTTCCGGTAAAAATCGGAAACCCATAAAGATGATCGGATTGGTGGAAATGCCATGCTTCCAGGCAGTTTGTATAAATTGCTTTACGTTTTCAAAAAATACATCTCCCATTTTCGCATAAAATTGGTAGGTCAGGAAGATTCGCGCACTGTTCAGGCCAAGCCGCTCTGCATAGCCCATCTCACGGTCAACGACATCATTATCGTAATTCTCCCAGAAGTCTGCGTCGTTCCATGCATAACTTGCAGTGTAGTTAAACCCACGAATCTTTGAATAGTCTACCGTTTTTTTCATCATTATCCATCCTTTCTTAAATGAAATGTTAAGTCAGATATCTGCTTCACTTTTGCTTTATTGAGAAACAGATAATGACATAGCCACAGCCGTATGAAGTTTTATACGGCTGCGGTTATATAAGCTATTTAATTTCAAACCTTAACACATTCCATGACAGTTTAGGCAGTATAACGGAATCGGAGTTTTTATCAACCTCTACATTTTTGGGTACTATTCTATAGGGATTCTCAAAAGTGTTTCCGGCCAGAGGTTGTTCATCATGAATCTGTATATGTTCCACAAGTTCTACATGCCCGAATGAACTAAAATCAGTTTCAATGGCAATATCTTCACGCAAGTTCAGATTTATGGCAAATACCGTTATCTCATTATTTTCCGGATTATAAACAACAGCAGACTGGATTGCGGGTTGTTTACCAAAATGCTCGGTCTTGACGAGAGGGCTGTAAAGTTTCTGCTGCAACACAATACCATTGCCATATGTAGCAGCATGCTGGAACGGATAGAACGTTGTCTGCTTGTAAGATCCGCCGTTTGGATCAGCAGCTATCATGGCACCGATAACTATTGACTGGCAGGCAATTTTTACACGATCACATTTATTCAGAAATGTTATCAGGAACATCCCGTAAAGGACTGCATCGATAACATTCATTGCCCTGGCTTTGCTTACTACTTTCTCAGTCCAGTTGCAGTCTTCGGGAGCTACATTGCTGCTCGTCTGAACCCCCCACTCATCAAAGGATATGTGTATTTCCTTATCCGAACGCTTTTTCCCCTTGATGAAATCAGCCGCTGCCAGCACAGTATCAATATAGCTTGTTAAGTCTTTTGACAGGTAAGCAATATCCTCAACAGAAAACGGGTTTTCCCATACCATGCTGATATTGCGGTCATATGAATAATAGCGGTGTAAAGCAATATAATCCACATGTTCATAACAGTTGTCCAAAACGATCCGATCCCACTCAGGATAGGTTTTCATTCCAGGAACATTGGTGCAGCTTCCGCATGCTACAAGTTCAATCTCAGGGTCAACCCATTTCATCATTTTTGCCGCTTCATAAGCCTTTCTTCCATATTCAAGAGGAGTTTTCTGTTCTATCTGCCAGGGGCCGTCCATTTCATTCCCCAGACCCCACAGCTTTATACCGTGAGGCTGTTCATTGCCGTATTTTCTCCTTAGATCGCTCCAATAAGTACCCGAAGCCATATTGCAATATTCAACTTCGTTGGCCGCTTCTTCAGCGGTGCCTGTCCCAAGATTAACTACCAGCATTGATTCAATACCAAGTTTTTTCGCATAGTTTGCATATTCATCGATACCTACCTGGTTTGTATCGATAGCTCTCCAGGCCTTATCAAAACGGACCGGGCGCTTATCTTTTGGCCCTATACCGTCAGTCCAGCGGTAGCCTGAAACGTAATTTCCGCCCGGATAACGAATAAGGGTAGTTTTCAGATCCTTCAGGTGCTTCATAATGTCCTTTCGGAAGCCTTGTTCATCTGCTTCCGGATGATCAGGATTATACATATTCCCATACACTATATTATGGATTGGCTCGATGAATGTCCCATACAGCCTTTTATCAACGGGTGCAATAGTAAACTCCTTATGAGCTGTTAATTTTGCTTTATCCATTGGTAAACCTCCTCAATCAATAAAATATGCTTATTATGGAGACACATTGATTGTGCTCCATTAATTCAAGTGGACTGTTTAAATAATAAGCCATATCCGCTTTTCCCGAATACAGTCTGCGCAAGATATGATAACATGGAAAAGTTGGCATATTCGTGTGTTTCTTCAACTGGTAAGATGAATGGCATATCATATTTCGTTGTGCAATGGTTTATATGATTCTGCGGCTTCGAATAACCAATATTCCGTTTCATAAGGGGCTTTACAAATACCTTTTCTCGGAAACTAAAGCAAATCTATCCGCCCGGACACATATAATTCACCTCCTGGCATGATGCATTTATTTCCCCGGAAACGTAAAACCTTATATTATTCATGGTTTAAATCAAGCAGGATTTTATTGAGTTATAAATTATGCAATAAACTAAAACTGCCGTCGTTAATGTATGATTTACTCAGAAGCAGTGAAAAGGAATTGACCGGCTCCCCGGCAAAACATTCCTTTGATAAATTCCATCCGTAATCAAATGAAAATAAATGCCGGGAAATGGTTCCATTATTATATTACACGATTTAAAACCAAAGAGCAAGAGCATTAGCACAATCTCTCAGGCAATGAAGCCTGTGCTGTTCCCCTCATGAATTCATTACAGGCCTGACATGCCAAATTGACGAAAATTTGATATAATAGTATCCGGCAAAATCAATTGCTAATTATGAATATACTAATGATAATAGGAGGTATGTGTAATGGGTACGAAACACGTGTTGGATTTCTTCTACAGGAGAAGGAGCATCCGAAAGTACAAGGACATGGATGTAAGTCCGGAAGCCATCGACATCATCCTCAGGGCAGCCATGTCAGCGCCTTCTGCCGGCAACGAACAGCCCTGGCATTTCATCGTAGTGGATGACCGCCGGAAGATGAAGGAGATAACCAAATGCCATCCGTATTCATCCATGCTCAACACAGCCCCAAAGTGTATCATTGTAGCAGCCGATGTTGATATGCAAAGATATCGCGGTTACTGGGTGCAGGATTGTTCAGCCGCCACGCAAAACATGCTGCTTGCAATTGCACAGCTGGGCCTTGGCGGAGTGTGGCTGGGCGTACATCCGATAAAAGAAAGGGAGGAAGGCATAAGGAAAATATTTAACCTTCCCGACAATATTATACCTTTTGCCGTTGTTGCACTCGGAGTGCCGGATGAAGAGAAAGGCCCTTCCGACAGGTATAATCCCGAAAGGGTACACATTAATACGTGGTAATACTGTTGAAATTTGCAAACACCGCTCAGCGGGAGGTAATATATGAGGATTTTTGTCGCTGTTGAATTTGAACAGCATACTAAGGATCATCTGTATAGTATTCAGAAGCATATTATGAATCACAGTACATCCGGAAATTTTACAAGGCCGGAAAATTTTCATCTGACACTTAAGTTTATTGGAGAGGTACAGCCTTCTTTTGTTAAGGAAATAACTGCCGCCATTTCCGAAGCAGCAAAGGAATGCAGCCCCTTCAAACTTTGCCTTGGCGGCCTGGGAAACTTCCGGCGTGGCAGCAGAATGATCGTATGGGTGGGGCTCAAGGGCGAGCTGGACAGGCTGAATCATTTGTACTCACGGTTGGAGACGTCCCTTAGCGATATAGGTATAGCCAGGGAGACGAGAAAATATTCTCCCCATATAACCCTGGGCAGACAGGTAGCCTTATCAGGGGATTTTTCAAAGCTGGCAAAGGATATATCTCCTGACTGTAACAGTGTTATTGAGGTTTCCAGGATAACACTTATGGAAAGCACCCGGAAAGACGGACGGCTTACGTACGTTCCCCTGTTTGTCCAATCATTGTCAGGTTAGCAGCTGCATCCGGTCATATCACTTGGCTGTCTGAATTATCGAATAATTGCCAAGCCGGACAACAAATCGCAGAATTATAATTGATGTATAAAACAAGGAGGCTGTTCAGTTCCATGATTGTAGATATACATACACATTGTTTCCCTGATAAACTGGCATCAAGGGCCATACCCCGGCTTGCCGGCAAGGCCGGCATACTGCCTCATACTGACGGGACAATAAAAGCCTTAAAGGAATCCATGAAAACCGCCGGAGTAAGAGTGAGCGTTCTTCAGCCCATTGCTACAAAACCTGAACAAACACCGGTAATCAACAGATGGGCTGTCAGTGTACAGGACGAAGCCATAATAAGTTTTGGAACCGTGCATCCGGATTATCCTTTATGGCAGGATGAAATCAAAGCATTGTGCGATGCCGGAATCCGCGGTGTTAAATTCCACCCTGATTACCAGAGCTTCTATGCTGATAGCCCAAAGCTTTTCCCTATATATGAAACCATTTTTAAGCATGGCATGATGATTCTCTTCCACGCAGGAACAGACATAGGATTACCTTTTCCCTGTCACTGTACACCGGCTATGTTGAGAAGAATAATAAATGAATTTCCAGGCACAACCATAATTGCCGCCCATATGGGAGGCCACCTGATGTGGGAAGATGTGAAAAGCTATCTTACAGGTCAGGATATATACTTTGACACGTCCTATTCCTACGCAGATCTGGGTGCAGCAGATATAACGGAAATAATAAAATCCCACGGAGCCGATAAAATATTGTTTGGTACCGATTCCCCGTGGAAAGAACAGCAGGCGGAAGCTGCCAATATCCGCTCGCTTCCCCTGGATTCTAAGGACATAGATGCAATACTGGGCGGCAATGCCAGGAAACTTCTTAAACTAGATTCAAATCAACCATAGGTTAGCGCTGGCGTCCCTTTGCTTTTACATAATTCCTGATAATTTGGGAAATCCAGCCTAACTCCTCCACCTTAAATGCATATATGAGTGCAAAATACACCAACATCCCTATAACAATAATCAGTCCAAGCGTAACAAAGCCTATAATCCGGCTGGTTGAGGCAAACCGGGATGCAGCAAAATTATTCAGCACATACACTATCAGCCCCATAACCGCCGATGCTGCAGCGCTCTTTATAAAAACCAGTAAAACATTTTTCCACCCTATGCTTCCCAGTCTTTTTTTAAGACTCGCAAACATCAAAAACGTCATAGCAGCAGACGATATACTTGTAGCCAGGGCCAGGCCGCTGTGCTGCATATAGCGTATCAGGATCAGGTTCAAAACTATGTTGACAGCTACCGCTACAATTCCGTTCAGCATGGGGGTTTTTGTATCATGCAGCGAATAGAAAGTCCTGTTCAGAATATCCCGGAATCCGTAAAAGACAATTCCCAATGAGTAAAACATAAGGGCAGATGCTGTCATTACGGTAGCACGTTCATCAAACTGTCCCCTTTCAAACAACACCGATACTATAGGCTGCCTGAGTACAACAGCGCCAACTGTTATGGGGACAAGTAACAATGTTATAACATTAAGGCCATTCACCAAAGTTTTCTTAAAACTGTCCATATCCTTCTCAGCATTGAGCTTGGAAAGCAGCGGGTATACAACTATCGATATCGAGGATGAAAATACTCCGTAAACAAAAGCGTTAAGCCTGTTGGCAAAATTAAGAGCGGAAATACTCCCCTCAGGTAATCCTGAGGCCAGCATTCTGTCAACAAGGGCATTAAGCTGTTGCACTGCCATTCCCATCATTACCGGAAGGGCAAGCACTAACACCTTTTTCACATATGGATCCCGCAAACTCAGCAAACTTGAATAACGGTAGCCCTTTTTCTTCAAGCTTGGAATCTGGACAACCACCTGCATAGCCACACCGGCAACCGTACCGTACACCAATCCGTATATGCCTGCCGCATCGCTGAACAAAAGCATTATTATTATGAAAACATTATATGGAATTCCTGTAAGGGCCGGAACAGCAAATTCATTGTTGGATTGCAGAAAACCAATATACACATTGGCAGCCCCTATAAAGACTATCATGGGAAAAGTAATCCTGGTCAGCTTTACTGCCAGCTCCAATGTCTGACCCTTAAAACCCATGGCAATAACAGAAACAATGGGTTTGGTAAAAATCATTCCTAAAACAGCAAGAATCATGCTCGCCAAAACTATGATATTCAGGAGCTTATTGGTGAAATTGACAGCCTGGCTTTTTCCCCGGCTCAGCCTTACATCAGAATAAACTGGAATATAAGTTGTGGAAATAGCTGCGGCAACACTTGAAAACAACACAAGCGGTATGGTCATGGATATCAGGTAGGCATCGGTAACATATGTAGCCCCATACCGGCTGCCAAGCAGTATTTCTCTGAAAAAACCAAGTATTTTACTTATCAGTGTTGCGGCCATCACATATACAGCCGCTTTTTTTGTACTTATCCTTTCTTCCATTATGCACCTCAGTTTTGGCAGTTATCTGTTGCACTATCCTCATCAGGCTAATATTCCCGCCGGTTTTGCAGCACCTATAATATAGCGCAGTATAATTAAGCAAAGTCATAAAACTATATTTATATCCAAAATCAGCAAAGGAGGCAATATCTTCAATTATGCCGTACCTCTATGGTCAGTTTGCCGAATACGGTATTGGCTTTGATTTTTATATGTTCATCATCTTCCTGCCGGGTTCCGGGTGTCCGGTAAACATATTCGCCAAACGCGGCGGATACTCCATCCGGTGCTTCTGTTGCCCCGAAAGCCGTGCTTGCCTCCACAACAATTGGTTTGTCGGAGCTTAGTATAAGGGTGGCATTACTGAATATAACATTGATTTCAATATCCCGCGTTTTTTCCACAATCAGCGCTTCATCAAGATCAATCTCAGCATTACTGAATACTATATTGCATTCCCTGTCTTCTCCTATTGATCTTATAACCCCGTTACTAAAAAATATACTGTTTTCCGATTTAAAACCGGTCCATCCATCCCCGCTCAATACATACAGCCCAAAAAATACAAGAAAAAGCCCAATTATCATCTTCGGCATCGAAATCCTCAGGTTGTAACGGTATTTAACAATAAACAAAATACCCACTATTATCAAATATATGCCCCACGCGTAATCATGAAACCCTTTCATCATGCTGCCTCCCCAGTATAAATTTACACAGTTTTCTGTCTGCATCACTCCGGCTTGCCGCTTCTGTAATAACTCTGAGTCCATCTAACGTTTGCTTACGCAATTCAAATATCCTTATTCACGGCTTCAGCAATCTGATCTTCTGCTTTATGCCTTCCTTTACCTTGTCCTTAATTTCCATCATACAATCCAACATGCCTTCGCACTTATTTTTGTCCATTGCTTCCTGAAGCTTCTCTATAAACATCTGATTAAGCTCGGTTCCAATATTCAGCTTGTTAATTCCCAGCTTAACAGCTGCTTTAACCTGCTCATCAGGTATTCCCGAGCCTCCATGCAAAACCAGCGGAATATCCGTTGCTTTGTTAATCTCCTCAAGACGCTTAAGATCCAAATTAGGTGTTGCTGCATAGTTCCCATGGGCGTTTCCTATAGCTATAGCCAACGAATCCACCCCTGTACGCTCAACAAATTCAGCAACGCTTGCAGCATCAGTATAACGGGCTGAATCGGCATAATCATCTATATTTGAGGCTGACCCAACATAGCCCAGCTCGGCTTCCACATCCACATCCATTGCGTGAGCAGCTTTTACTATTTCCCTGGTTGCTCTTACATTATCTTCAAAAGGCAGACTGGAACCATCAATCATTACAGAAGTAAAACCATCCCGGATTCCGGCCATTATCTCTTCGAAAGAACGGCTGTGATCCAGATGGAGGCCTACAGGAACTTTCGCCCTAGAGGCGGCATCCTTCACAATGGCCGCAAATGCGGTGAAGGGAATAAAACTGGCACATGCCGGGTACAGCATGGCGATAACCGGCATATTCTCTTCTTCTGCTGCCTCAATAATCCATGTTATGCTTTCATAGTTAAACGCATTAAATGCTGCAACCGCATAGCCTCCTTTATCGGCTTCATTAAGTATTACACTGACTTTTTCCAGCGGCATAAAAATACTCCTTCCAATTCAGACTTGCAAAGAATTATGGTACAACCGTTATGCGTATATTGCTTGCTTTCCTTCAAGCATTATATTCCCAATGCTTTTATTAGTCAAGAAATACAGGAGTTAAAAAAACGGCAGAATTAATCTGCCGTTTCAACTGTCAGACAACATCATCAGATAACCACGAATCCCTGGACATAAGCTCCATTTCCTTTTCTTCCTTGAATTGGTTGGTGTACAAACTGTAGTAATACCCTTTCCGTTTGAGAAGCTCGGTATGGTTCCCCTCCTCAATCACCCTTCCATCCCGAATTACCAGTATACGGTCAGCCGAGCGTATGGTGGACAACCGGTGCGCAATAATAAAGCTGGTTCTGCCCTTCAACACCTTTTGAATAGCACTCTGAATTATACGCTCCGTTTCGGTATCTATGGAAGAAGTAGCCTCGTCCAGTACAAAAATCCTGGGGTTTGCCAGGACGGCCCGGGCAAAGGATATCAACTGCTTTTCACCTGTTGATAATCTGCTTCCTCCTTCACCTGCTTCGGTATCATAACCATCCTTCAGCCTCATTATAAAATCATGGGCATTGACAAGTTTCGCAGCTTCAATAATTTCATCATCGGTAGCATCCAGCTTCCCATATCGTATGTTATCCCTGATGGTTCCGCTGAACAGATGCGGTGCCTGCAATACATAGCCAATGTTGGATTGAAGCCATAACTGAGAGCGTTTCCGGTAATCCACCCCGTCAATTCTGATTTCACCCTCCTGGGGCTCGTAGAAGCGGCATATCAGGTTTACTATAGTACTCTTTCCGGAACCCGTTTCTCCTACCAAAGCAATAGATTCGCCGGCCTTAACGTCAAGGCTGAAATTTTCCAATACCTCTTCCCCATCTTTATATGAAAATGATACATTGTCAAAAGTCACATTGCCTTTTATGGGAGGCCAGTTCTCCCTTTTTGCCGAAAAAACATCTCCGTATACTTTAACAACTTCGGGTGAATCCTTAACATCCGGCTCGGTCTCAATCATGGAAAACACACGCTCTGCCGAAGCCTGAGCATTCTGAAGTTCCGCAAAAATCCTGGCTAACTGATGTATAGGTTCAAAAAACTGTGCTGTATAGGAAATAAATGCCACAAGGGTGCCATAGGTCAGGGTTTGGTATATTACACCTTCTCCTCCAAACCAAAGCGCCAGGCCCGTTCCTATACTGCCCAATGCCATTACAATAGGCATATAAATTGATGAAACAACAACCGCTCTTACCGATGAATTCCGCATGTTCCCTGTCAGTTCCTTAAACTCCTGCAGGGTGTCCTCTTCCCTTACCAGGGTCTTGATAGTCCTCGCACCCATAATTCCTTCATTAAACGCCCCGGTAATCCGGGAATTTATCCTGCGTACCCGCCGGTATTCCGCCAGTATCTTCCTTTGAAAATACATGCTTACCAGGGCCAAAGCAGGCAATACTGACATAACTATAAGCGCAAGTTTCCAGTTCAGGTAAAGTATTATACATAAGGTCGCCAGCATCATCACGCTGCCCCACATGAGATCCACCAGTCCCCATGCTATCGTCTCCCCCAAACGCTGGGTATCGGATGTCATTCTGGCCATTATCCATCCAACCGGTGTTTTATCATAATATGAAAACGACAGCTCCTGAAGTTTCTTAAAACCTAGCTTCCTGATGTCATAACATACTCCGATCTCAATTTTTCCGGCAATGTCTATGAGAAGCCAAACATTTACAGCCTGGAGTGCAACCAAGCCCGCATATATTATGCCAAAAAGCCATAAACCCTCTATGTTCCCCGGAACTATGAAATGATCCACCGCATATCTGTTCATTAACGGGAAAACAGCATCTATACCCCCGGTTCCTGCCATAACCGCCATTAAAATAAGCATGTATTTCCGGTAGGGTTTTGTATAATGAAGTATTTTTTTCCATAATTCTAAGCTAAAAGATCGGGCATATTCCTGCTCTTCAAAAACATCCATTACCGCTCATCCTTTCTTAACTACTGGGAAACTGCGCCATCAAGCCGTTTATTTTCAATATTCAACAATTCCTCGTCCATCATGCTCTGCAAAGTCCACACACGCTGGTATATCCCGGGCTGCTTAATAAGCTCATCGTGAGTTCCTGACTGAACCAGCCGTCCTTTATCCAGTACCAGGATCAAATCGGCTTCAGACAAAGTAGTAATACGGTGAGATATAATAAAAGTGGTAATCCCCTTGCTCCTCTCCTTCAAGGCTTTCCGTATGGCGGCATCCGTTTCGGTATCGACAGCGCTCAGGGAATCATCAAAAATTAATACAGAGCTGTTTCTTATTAAGGTTCTGGCTATCGCAACCCTCTGCTTCTGTCCTCCCGACAGCGTAACTCCCCTTTCGCCTACCGGGGTTTCATAACCTTTTTCAAAACTCTTTATTACATCGTAGATTGAAGCTATACGAACTGCTTCATAAATATCAGTATCGTTCGCTCCCTTCCTCCCCAAAGCTATATTCTCCTTCAAGGTTTTCGAAAACAGGAAGGGTTCCTGAAGGACAATACCCACATGCTGACGCAGCCACTTCTTGTTTATGTCCTTAAGTTCAACTCCTCCTATAGTAATGGACCCATCCTGATAATCATACAATCTTTGCAGCAAATGAACCAGGGATGATTTGCCGGAACCGGTAGGCCCCAGAATTGCCACCGTCTGCCCCTTCTTCACTTTAAACGATACATTATTGAGAACGGGATGCCCTTTTTCATATTCAAAATACACATTTTTGAATTCTATATCACCGTCAAAATCAGGTTTTAATCCGTCTTCATTCATATCTTCCCTTGACTTGTCAAAAAGTTCCTGGATCCTTCCCATTGAAATCTGGGCCTTGCCCATATCGGTAAGGATCCTTCCCATGTGACGTACAGGCCATAACAACATTCCTTCATAGATCACAAACGTCATCAGGGTTCCAAGGGTAATGGTACCCAGGGAAGCCCAATACACTCCAATCACCAGTGTTACTCCCATCTGGAACATAACAAGGAAATCCGAAAGAGACCAGTACCCTGCCATTATCCGGGTAAGCTTATATGAGAGCTCACTGTATTCCCTGTTTTTTCCGTCAAACTTTTCCACCTCATAGGCCTGCTGTCCAAAAGCCCTGACTACCCGAATACCCGTCAAATTCTCCTGCAGTACGGTAGACAGCCTTCCTTCAGCCTCATCAGCCAGGCGGAAAGTTTCCCTGATCCTGGAAAAGAACATATAAGAAAATGCAAAAACAATGGGGACAACTGCCATTGAAATAAAGGTCATCCTTATATCCAGCGAAAACATTATTATAAGCGCAGCAGTCAACAGGAAGACAGTCCGGCCTATTTCCACCAGCTGCATAGCCAGAAAACGCCGTACGGTTTCCACATCAGAAGTACAGCGCTGTATCCAGTCGCCGGTTTCGGCCTTTACATGTTCGTCATAGGGCAAATTCTGCAGGTGATCAAACAGCCCATCCCTTATGTTCTTTGCAGCGTGCTCAGAAGCCTGTGATGTCCATTTGCCCCTCATATACATGAAAAAGCCGTTAAACAGGCTCAATAGCAGCAGGACAATACCGCATATCCAAAGATTATGTGCAAGTACAGATTTACCTCCAATGCTGCTTATTAAATCAGCAATCCATTCGGGCACCATCATGGGTTGATCCCCGATTATTGAGTCCACCGTTGTTCTTGTTACCAATGGCGCTACAAGAGAAATTAAGGTAGACAAACCGGTAAAGATAATGGCGCCAATATATTTCCTTTTCCTGCCTTTCATAAAACTCAACAGCAATTGCCATTTGTTAAGCATTATGTTCACTCCTAATACAACTCAGTATTATAATCAATTAATTTTGATTTTTCAGATGAAAACTCACATGTATATATCCGGTGATAAAAAACTTGTATGTCTGACTGCATAAATGAAATATACAGAAGAACGATACCTGGTAATAAAAAGCAAAAACCACAGGCGACATAAGTCACAACCTGCGGCTTTATTAACACAAAATGCTAATAACATACTATATGCCAGCAACCGGAAGTACAGGTCGTGTACGCCATATACAATAATCAGCAGCTTTAGACGCTCCAAATATGCAGTTTTCTGAATTTACCCTCATTTTCATATTTGCCATTTTCACACGACCTCCTTCCCTTATTGTTTATTGCACGGGATTAATTATAAACCAATTCAAACCAAAAATCAATCATTTTTCTTTTCTGGCTTTTCTGTTCACTGCCTCCCTTTGCAGCCCTGGCGGGCATAAAGCAATAAAATGATAATTCATTTAAACAATCTGAAAAACCAATTCCGCCTGATAACAACAGCCTTATGCGGACACAGTTCCTGGCAGCAGTAACAACGGATACAGCTGTTCAGTTCTATCCTTGGCCTGCCTCCCTCCATGCTAATAACCTTTGGAGGGCAGTACCTGGCGCAATCGCCGCACCCTACGCACTTATCATACATAAACGCGGGATAAGGCCTCAAATATTTTTTCAGAAACTCAGCAATCCGGTTATTGCTTTCCAATGCCCTGACCAAAAGGCCTGCATGGCTTGAGTCGGGCAGTTTGAAATCATGTATATACAGCTGTCTTAATGAATCTCCAACAATCTCTATGTTACCTATATTGCTGCTGCACAGACCCCGTTCTTCAGCGCTCCGTATTGTACACACCTTTCCCGCCGGAAGACCCACAAGCGAAGCGGATACCACATCCAGAGCGTATGGGTTCGGGCTCATCAGCAGGGCTCCAATATGCCGGACATCTCCTGCAGAAGGCCCGTTGCCCTCCATCCCTACTATTCCGTCCATTACCGAAAGCACTGGTTTTACATAGTCGCATATGTCAACCAGCAAATCTGAAAAATCGCTAAGCTCTTTCATCCTAAGATGATACTCGGCTTTGGTCATACCGGGAATGACACCGAATAAATTCTTTACTGCACCGGTAAACAGGGTAAGTTCATGGGTTTTTAGTTTTGCCACAGAAATAACTGCGTCCACATCCTGCAGTATCTTTATTACCGTCATTCTCTTTGCCATTTTTCCGTCGGGATTGCCAACCTCGATAATACCGGTATCATAATTCAGCAATGCACCGGTGCGCCTTTGCACCTCTTCCATACCACACGCCCTATATATACCTTTCAAGACCCTTTCGGTATACAGGCCTCCGGGACTGTCAGCAATAATTGGTACAGCGCCGGCCGATTGTATCATTTTAACCAATGCCTCAACCACAGCCGGGTGCACCGTAACCGCTTCCTCCGGATTGCAGCGTGACAACAGGTTACACTTAAGCAAAACTTTCATACCGGGCTTTATGTATTTTTCTATACCTCCAAGGAGATCTATGCACCTCTTTACTGTTTCATCCACAACATTATTCTGGTAGCTGTCGCATTTGACCAGCGCTACCGGTCCATACTTCATACTCCCCCGCACCTCCAACCAAATATCGCATTTCTTTCCGGTATTCAAAACCGCTTTCATTCTTCAGCATGTAATTGCCGGTTTCTATGAGCATGGCCGGAGCATATTTGCGCTGCCCGTACCATATACCAAGCACAAAACATGTAATTATCAAAAACCATGCTGCCGCTTTTTTTATAGATGGCTTACGTTCACGGTACAATCCCACAGCATTTGCAGCCAGGAATCCTCCGATTAAACCTCCTATATGGCCCCAGTTGTCTATACCCGGCTGTATAAAACCAAAAAACAGGTTTATACCAATGACAATATAAAGCCCCGGTCCAAAAACCTTCCGGTACAGATCCAGTTTTCTCCGCCGAAAGTACAGAAGCGATCCCATTAACCCGAAAATAGCCCCTGAAGCACCGACTGCAGGATTCCGGCTGAGCAAAAAGCTCAGCAGACTTCCGGTAAGGCCTGCAATTGTATATATCAGTACAAACCGGATCCTTCCAAACAATTTTTCAACAACCGAACCATACACGTACAGGGCATATGAATTGAAAAAAAGATGCATTATACCGATATGTAAAAACATAGCAGTAAAAAGACGCCAATACTGACCCTGTACTATCAAATGATTAATCTTTGCTCCAAAGTACAGCAGCTGGTAATACAGGTCAAGGCCAAATACAGTTCCAATAAAACTCATAATCAGCCATATCCCAATGTTTATCGCCAGAATTCCGTAGGTAACATAAGGTGGATCGGGATTGATATGTGCATATCGATCCTGGCGTCGGTAATATGTTTCATCAGCATCCCATTCATCTATTACTTCATATTCACCTTCTATTATTTCCGGCCTGCGGCCCCATTCATTTCTCACAATATCCTCCTTGACAGATCATTTACATTCTGCATTCATTTCCTCATATTCTTTTTAGAAAATTCCTGATACGCTTTATTGCCTCATTAATATTGTCTATAGAATAAGCATATGAACACCTGATAAAGCCTTCACCACTGGAACCAAATGCCGTTCCCGGGACGACCGCCACCTTCTGGTCCATAAGAAGCCTTTCGCAAAACTCCTCCGAGCTCATTCCGGTCTTTTTAATTGAGGGAAAAACATAAAAAGCGCCCATAGGTTCAAAACAATCCATGCCAATCTCTCTGAACCCGTTTACTATTACCTTACGCCGCATATTATATTGACGCACCATATACTCCACCGAGGCAAAACCATCCTCAAAGCCCTTATTCAGGGCCTCAAGAGCAGCTACCTGGGCCATGATGGGCGCGCAAAGGGTTGTATACTGATGAATTTTTACCATAGCGCCGATCAGATCCACATGTCCGGCAGCATACCCCAAACGCCATCCCGTCATGGCAAATGCCTTGGAAAATCCGTTTATCAGAATGGTGCGCTCTTTCATTCCGGGTATGTTTGTTATACTTGTGTGTTTCCGTTCATACGTAAGTTCAGCATATATCTCGTCAGAAATTACAAGTATGTCCGTCTCCCTCAACACGTCGGCAATGGCTTCCAGATCTTCCCTGGTCATTATTCCCCCGGTGGGATTGTTGGGATAAGGAAGAATCAGTGCCTTGGTTTTCGGAGTTATATATTTTCTGAGATTTTCAGGCGTAATACGGAATTCATCCTCTACCCGGCATTCTACTGCTACTGCCTTACCGCCGCAAAACCGGACACAGGGCATATATGCAACATATGAAGGGTCGGGTATCAGCACTTCATCTCCCGGGTTCAGAATGGCTCTTAAAGCCAGATCTATGGCTTCACTTGCTCCTACAGTTACAACAATCTCGTTTTTCGGATTATAGTCAACGCCAAACCGCTGGCTTAAGTAGGAACTTATCGCTTTTCTAAGCTCAAAAATTCCCCAGTTTGATGTATAGTAAGTCATTCCCTTTTCCAGGGAGTATATACACGCTTCCCGCACATTCCAAGGGGTGACAAAATCCGGTTCTCCTACCCCCAATGATATTACGCCTTCCATTTCATTGGCAATATCGAAAAACTTTCTGATCCCGGAAGGTGGTACCTCCTTTACTCTTTCTGCTATCTTGTTTTTTATGTTCACGGTACTATCACCTGCCTGTGATCCTTCTCTTCACCTTCCAGGACAACTCCGTCTATTTTATACTGCTTCAGAACAAAATGGGTTGTTGTACTGACTACCGAATCCAGTACTGCCAGCTTTTCCGCTACGAAAAAAGCCACCTCCTTCATCGTTCGTCCCTCTACCATTACAGCAAGATCATAATCTCCCGACATGAGATAAACTGACTTTACCTCAGGAAACCTGTAGATCCTCTCTGCAATTGCATCAAATCCCAGATCCCTTTGCGGAGTCACTTTAACTTCAATAAATGCAATTACATATTCCCGATGGATCTTGTCCCAATTTACTATTGTGTTGTACTTGACAATAACCTTATTGTTTTCAAGCTCTTTTATCTTCTGCCTGATATCCTCCAAATCAGCATCTAACATCACGGCAATTTCTTCGGGTGTTCTCCTGCTGTCCTCACTTAATATCTCCAGAATGGCATTGGTCATTATAGTTCAACCCCTTTCAGGTATAAGAATACTAATGGATTTTATCCCCGTCATTGCTATACGGCAGCAAACGCCGTAATCCCTTTGGATAATGATTTTTTAATAATCCTTCGGAAAGCTTGCCCCAGCCTGCTGAATATCCGTCAACAGTAACCAGCACCCAGCCTTTACCATCAAATCCATTGAGAGTTTGCCCGTTGATATACTGCCGTATCTCGATGGAGCTGCCCGGCAGATCAATGCTCTGAAAGACCTGCTGCTTTTTCAAAGCCAGAGCCAGGGCATGGCTGGGAATAAACCTTCCTTTCCTCAATACACCCAGACTGAAACCCGGCCGTAAAACTCTGAGTTCGCCCAAATCCGGAAGGGATTCGGGTACCAGGTACAACTGGTCCTTATGAAGGTATAACGGGCCTTCCACTTCCTTGCAAATATTCTCCTCCATAAAGCTTTTATACCCGGGGTACTCCTTCCGAAGCCCCCAACGTTTATAAAACAAGGGCAGGGACTTTGCCTTGCCGGTTGGTTTTCTTTCAAATACAGCTATAAAATGCCCCTCTCCCTTTGTTCTGTGAGGCCATATACGAAAAATCTTTGTCAGCTCGGTGTTTCGCTCAATCCACTCCGGCAGCCCGCTGTCAAACCAATCAACACCCTGTATCTCAACAAGATAAAAATCCGGATACTGTTTCAAAAACCAGTCCACAACTTCTTCATTCTCTTCGGGAGAAAAAGTACATGTGGAATACACCATTCTGCCACCCGGCGCCAGCATCTGAGCTGCAAACTTAAGTATATCCCTCTGTCTCCGGCTGCACCTGTCCGGAAGGGTAGCTGACCACATGGAGCGTACTTCCGGATTTTTTCTGAACATTCCCTCACCGGAACACGGGGCATCTACCAGGATGCGGTCAAAATAGCTGTCAAAAACTTCAGCAAGTCTGACGGGAGTCTCCCGGGTAATGGCAGCATTTCTTACCCCCATCCTTTCCAGGTTTTCACCTAAAACCCGAACCCTCGCTGCATCGATTTCGTTAGCGATGAGAAAACCTTTGTTTTTCAGGGCGGCAGCCAGCTGAAAAGCTTTGCCCCCGGGAGCCGCACACAGATCCAGAACCTTGTGCCCGGGTTTTACATCGAGGAGCCGGGCTGGCGCCATGGCACTGGGCTCCTGTATATAATACAGGCCGGCATCGTAATACGGATGCTTTCCCGGCCGATCAGCGTATCCATAATAAAATCCATCATCCGCCCAGGGTACAGGAGTAAGTTCAAAGGGAGCTGCAGCAACAAAATCCTTTACATCAGTTTTAAGGCTGTTAACCACCAAACCCTGGTTTGCATTATCCCCGTAGCTATCAAGGAAGTCAGAATACTGCCCTTTGAGCAATTCTTTCATTTTATTCAAATAAGCTTCAGGAAAATCTCTCAACTTTATGCCTCCTGTTCGAATAAAACCTGCAATTGCTTTCAGCAGCTCCAAATGGATACAGCATTCAACTTCTCTCCCTTATCATATGCGGTTCATCCCTCTGTATAAGTGTAATCTGCCGGCTAAAAAGAAAAACTCACTGTTCATATTACTCAATATACTATCTTTTATACTTGGTTTCAAGAAAAAGATATCTGCTGACATTATAAAAAACTCCCGGTTTATACCGGGAGTACATTGCACTCCTTAACCAATCAGATAATTAATTCTGATTGGAATTGCTTTCGTCAGTCGGTTCACTATTGCTTTGGCCCTCCCCGCTGCTGTTTTGATTCTGTTCGTTGCTGCCCGGTTTTTCATCCGGCTTATTATTGCCGGATGTACCGTTATCCGACTGTTGCTCTTCGTTTTCAGGGGGTTTGGGAGGCCCTACTCTTTTTTGTCCTACAATTCTTGGATAATTGCTGTAGGCTTCCTTAACCCTTTTGATTTCTTTCCCATCCTTATAATATACACGATATGTCTGTACCTTGATACCCGGCCTTGATTGATACTCAACCACTTCCTCACCCGGTCCAAGGGTATTATCCTGTATCACTTTCTCTTCAGGCTTAGAGGTTTGCTCCAGTACAACCGAAATAACATCTATTTTATCATACTCGGTTGGAGCCTTTCCGTAAACTTCCACATAAAGCCTGCCGTTGTAGATGTACCGGTCGAAAAATACCGGTGTGTCCTTATTGTTCCTTATTTTGATGTCCAGCTCGGGATAGCTGACTGTCGCATCCTGACCCACAGCAGCATATGCTGATGGCCAGGAATGATGCCATCTTTCAATAATCTCAAGATCTGCCCGAATTGCAGCTCCGTATATTGTGGTTGATGTCTGGCAGTTGCCCCCTCCCGGTTCATCCACCAGTTTTTTCCCTTGTTTTATAACAGGTGCGTCCTTATAACCCTGTTCCCTATCCCTTGGCCCTGTTGCTTCATTTAGCGAGAAAACCTGGCCGGGATCCAGACGCAGACCGTCATAACTCTTGGAGGAGAGGATTATATTATGGGTCCTCGGAGCCGAACTTGTTAAAGGAGTAGAATAAACGGCTATCTTACTGGTCCATGTCTTGACTTCTTCCAGTGTATACTTGGGTTGAATAATTTGTACAGGTATTTCATAGGGTGAAAAATCCCTGTTGTCAACCTTTTCCTTTAAGTCAGACAATGCCTCTTCAACCCGCATCCCTTTGCCAATAACTTCTTCCGTAAATGTAAATTTCTCCTCATTATCCGGATTAAACTCGATTTGCGCATCCACCGGCTCCAAATTTATCTGCCGGGCAATGGCACTGAGATCATCCTGTAAAAGTGAAACGTCATAGGTTAGAACGGTATTAAAAGAATATCCTGTTTTACCGGCTTCATATATCTGCTTAAGCCGTTGAAAAACATTGCCTTGTCTTCCCACCTGATAAGCCTGATCAATTACCTCTTCAATGTTGATTTCTGCGCCAATGTCCTGATAATCAAACTCCCACACCAAATCCTCATGATGCAGTAAAATATTGATAGCGTCAAGTTCCGGCTGCCTCAACTCCATGATAGTTTTCAGCCCCTGAGCATACGTCATGCCTCCGAGTTCAACATTATCAACAACAACCCCGGTATAGAACGTTTCCAGATTCAAAATATAATACCCGTAAGCAGCAGCGCCTATAGCCGCTAATATAAGAATAGTTAATAATACCACTGAGAAAGCCGAACCTGCTCTCCTCTTTTTGGAAACAGCTGCTCTTTTTGATTGAGTTCGTGACTGCATAATTCATCCTCCAGCTATAAATGAAAAATTATATATTATTTGGATGCAATACACTTTATTTCACTTTATTTATAGTAGAGCAGATGAAATAAAAAGTAAATATACCAAACAATAAAATAACAAAAGCTTAATATCCTGAAGTAAAACTGTAATAATAGTAACAGTTTATTAATGTTTACCCGGGGAATTCCCACAACATTACTTTTATTACAGATTACATGCCAGCATCCGCTCATTTCGGTTTGATATTCATAGTTAGTTCCACCAACTTACCTCCGGCCTTCACACTGTCAATCACATCATCAGTTACAATTTCCCCTCTGTCAACCAGCAGCTGTCCGGATTCGTTATAAATCCTCTTTGTCACCTTTTTCCCCAGGAGAAAACGTCTCTGCTTAATTTCAAAGAGTTTTGAAGACCTTTCTTCTTCATTATGCTCATTATTATCCTGTTCATTACGGCCTTCATCATTTGAATGGCTTTCTTGCACAGAATCCTGGGATATAATGATAACATTCTTCCCATAGGTCACAATATCAGAAGCATTTAAAGAAACAGGCTGTTCTTTGCCGGTTATTTCACATGCCGATATGCTTCCGTCCTTCTCATTAACAAAGCATTCTGTTACTTCGCCGACGTATTCGCCTTTTTGCGTATAGACTCTGGAACCAACTACCTTGACATCCTGCTTTATCAAATCCAATGCATCCTGAACCTGGGCAAAAGGTACGATATTTTCCTGGCAGTGTGTTGTTATAACATCAGAACCGATCCCAATGATCTTGTCAAAAGGCAGCAGTTTCGCACCCAGGTACCACTGTCCGTCATCCACAATTAAATACTTTATCCTGCCATTCCCGGGATCAAACAATACATCCTTTATCCGGCCATACTCCAATCCTTCCTTAACACAGATCAACAATAACCCGACAATATCCCGTATCCTTTTCATAGTGACCCCCCTGATATATATTCTATTTTCTGCCACATTATGCCTTACGAATTCGTAGCCATCCTGTAGCACAATATATATAGACTGTCACTCAGATGCACATTCTCTACCACAACATCATCAGGCAAAACTACATCTACTGGAGCAAAGTTCCAAATATTCTTTATACCGCAATCCACCAGCAGTTCTGCTACTTCCTGGGCTTTCTCCTTGGGCGTGCAAATGACTCCAATATCAATGGGATTATTCGCCGTATAGCTTTTCATGGTATCTATGTCAAGTATATCAATACCACGGATTGACATGCCTAAGAGTCTGGGATTTATATCAAACAACGCCTTTATATTGAATCCTTCCTTTTCAAACCCGCTGTAGTTAGCAAGCGCCTGTCCAAGATTTCCTGCGCCTACCACTATCATATTATACTGCCTGTTAAGCCCGATTATCTTTTTTATCTCTCCACAAAGCTCCGGCACATTATATCCATAACCCTGCTGCCCAAATCCTCCAAAACAGTTAAAGTCCTGGCGTATCTGAGATGCAGTAAGTCCCATTTTTTGGCCCAGTTCATTGGACGACACCCTTTGAACACCATTATCCTTCATTTCGTATATATAGCGATAGTACTTAGGTAAACGACGTATCACCGCTTCGGACACCCTGCTCCTGCGTTTTGTCATTCAACAACCTCCTTTTAACGTTTATTTTTTAACAATTCCGCGGTTTTATAATATCATTTATCCAGCCTATAGTCAATAAATAATCCAAAAATTAACATAATAAACCTGAAATTCATATATCATTTTATTTATTAAAAGAGCAATGGGAACAAACCCCTCCTTGCCCTTTTAAGCTGAAATATATTTATTCTTTAGCCTTCAGAAAGCTGAATATTTTAGCTTTTTGCCAGTTCCGGCCCCTCCTGAACAATCAGTTACAGTGCAATCCCCAGAGCATTTGCCGCAGCCGCTTACCGTTCATTCTTTTAATTCTATAATCTCCAAACCCTGCCAATTATAATAATATTATGGATTATTCGGCGTGTAATTAAGCAGTCCGCCGGCAAATAATTGCTTTTATCCCGGCTGAAAGAAAACAACTGACATTTAACCCTGTTTTCTTTGTAATATTTTTAACAATTTCATGCCCATGAGCATTATTATCAAAACCTGCCTAAAAAGTATTGTGATCTATATATACCACTGATTTTCTGGTTTTAACCCTGGAAATTCACACGGTCAAATTGAGGCAGACCATAATTCCCGTCCGGTTCTTTATCCCCTTTCATCATTGGATTGACATAAATGCAATTTTGCAAACCTTTTCATGCAATTATTAAAATAATTGTATACAATTCCACTGTATGTGTCAACGAAATCAGCACTGCAAAACCCGCTTTTGGTATCGACAAATTCCAAGTTTTATTTTGCCAATTTTGCATAATAGTGTTATAATAATATGAAAAAAATGGTACATAAGGAGGATAGGCATGGAGATCTTTGAACGTTTGAAGCAGGAAATCATTAAATTCTGTAAGAACAGGCCATATATATTTGCACTGATACTCGCTTTTTTGCTGAGCATACTCGGAAAACTGCTTATGACAAACATTGGCATTGAACATTTTGTTATCATGCTGATACTCAATACCGCAATACTGGAATTCACAGTATACATACTGCTGAAGATAGTACAAATGAGAATTGAATCCGTATCATATATAATGGAACGTATTAAAAACAGGGACTTAAGCCAGACATTAGAAACTTCGGACCATGAAAACCTGAAAGTCGTATCAAACAGTTTTAACAGCATGATAACGGAGTTGAAATCTATCATGTCAGCTCTTAAGGAAATTACGAAACAGCTGGTTGATACAACCATGCTTTTAAATACCGATACCGGCACGCTTACCCACTCCATCGACGACATATCAGCTACAATGAATGAAATCGCCCATGGCGCATCCGAACAGGCATCCGAAGCCGAACGGGGAGTGGACCTGATTACAGATTTATCACACCAAATACAATTAGTATTTGAAAACACCAATAATGTAGTAGACGATTCAACAAACATGCAAATTTTGAACAGCCGGGGGTTGGAAGCTGTCAAAACATTGAGGGAATCCAACGAACAAAGTCAGAATGCAGCTGCTAAAGTCATGGAATTTATCACTTCATCAGCCGAAAGAACAAAAAGTATAAATGAATTTGTCAACACAATTAACAATATATCGGAACAAACCAACCTTCTGGCCCTCAACGCAGCCATTGAGGCTGCCCGGGCGGGAGAAGCAGGGCGCGGTTTCGCAGTAGTAGCCGATGAAGTAAGGAAGCTGGCTGATGCTTCCGGAAGCGCTGCTGAACAGATTGAAGAAATAATGGCTGAACTTATCAAAGACGCAGATAACGCAACGATTATCATAAGTTCAGTTAATACTGTCATGGACAACCAGGTAAAAGCCGTGGAAAATACCAACGAAGCCTTCTACGCCATAGCTAAAGGTATCGATAACATAATCAGCCGTATAAGCAATATAAGCCAGTCCATTGCCGTCATGGAAGAAAATAAGAATAAGGTGATAGATGCCATTCAAAATATTTCATCTGTCTCCCAACAGGCTGCTGCCGCCAGCCAGGAGGTGGCTGCCAGTACCCTGGAACAGAAAAATATAATCGAGCAAATAGCTTCATACTCCAAAACTCTCAATGAGCTGTCGGTTGAACTAAGACAATACGTTAACGCATACAAAATATAGAAAAAAAGGCATCTGCGTTATCTGCAGATGCCCTTTTCTTTTATATACTGTTTGAACCGGCGGCCTTCTGTTCGGAACCTAATGCTTTATCCGGATTCATCAAAACAATCCTGTCATCCTCCATCTCGACCCTGACTCTATTCTGCTCACCCAATCCCAGGGCTTCGATATACTCCCTGGGAATCTGCAGCCGTCCGGCTTTATCTATCACTGCCAGTTCCACATGAGTATCTTCGCTTACGGTTCCTATATCATTGCTTATTTCGGCTAATTCCTCAGCATAGGATTTTCTGCGCACAAATTCGCTGCTGGTCCTTCCGTCCCGTATAGCCACCACTCTGTCCACTTTATTGGCTATTTGTCTATCGTGGGTAACAATAATAACCGTTACTCCCAAAGCCGTATTGATATCTCTGAAAACATCCAGTATATTTGATGCCGTTTTTGAGTCAACAGCTCCGGTGGGCTCGTCAGCCAATAATAGGCTGGGGTTATTTGCCAAAGCAATGGCAATTGCCACACGCTGCTGTTCACCGCCTGACAATTGCTCCAGTTTATTATTCTTTCTGTGGGACAGGCCTACCATATCCAACAACTCCAGCGCCCTCTGTCGTTTAGCCCTGCCGGTCAAAAACATAGGAAGCTCCACATTTTCCAAGGCAGTCAAATAAGGAATAAGGTTCCTTGCATTATTCTGCCAGACAAATCCTACCGTCTCCCTTTTATACTTAACCAGTTGTTTATCAGTGAGTTTTAATAAATCCATATCATTGACGAAAACTTTACCGGCTGAAGGACGATCCAGGCCGCCTAATATATTCAGCAGTGTTGACTTACCGCTCCCGCTGTTGCCGATAATAGCCATCAGCTCTCCCTTTTCCACAGTAAGATCCAAGCCCTGTAATGCAACAACCTCAATATCGGCAACCTTATATATTTTTACCAGATTATCACATACAACCATATATTCAACATCATTATTGCTCATCTACAATCTCACCGTCCTCCAATGTATATACATGATCCGCTATTTCCACCATACTTGGGTCATGCGTGGTCATAACAACGGTAAGGCCTTCCTTTTCCACCAGGTTCTTAAACACCTTTACAACCTGCAGGCCAGTATGGGTATCCAATTCGGCTGTCGGTTCATCAGCAAATACCACTCTTGGGCGGTGGGCAATGGCTCTCGCTATTGCCACCCTTTGCTGTTCACCACCGGACAATTCGCCTGGCCTGTGGTGCATTCTCTTGCTGAGTCCTACAAATGCAAAGCATTCCTCGGCTCTCTTTCTTCTTTCACTGGTGTTATAACCGGCTACTCTCAGTGCAAACTCAACATTTTCATACGCAGACATCATAGATATAAGGGCTATTGACTGAAAAACAAAACCCATTTCCTTCCGCCGTATCGCATCCCGTTTCGATTCCGGCATCTGAGTTATTTCATCGCCATTAAAATATATTTTACCACCGGTAGGCTTATCCAGGGCTCCAATAAGATTAATAAGAGTTGTCTTTCCCGATCCTGACCGTCCTCTTAATATGGTGAACGTACCTGACTGAATCGAAATATTAACATCTTTCAAAGCATATATCATTTCCCTTCCTGACGGAAAGCAGCGGGTTACACCCTCCGTTCTTATCAAAACAGGTTTCATTTAATCTTTCACTCTTCCCTATTAATATTAAACATACGTATAATTAACTTATATACGACATTTATCAGCGTTATTCCTTCTATTAACAGTATTTATTTTCCGCAGGCTTTTTCATAGCTAATTATTATCCTTCTTCTTAATTATATATAATAGCAGTTTTGCTAGTTCTCTCTATCTCCGGTCAGGGATATTCCCGGTTTATTTTTCAGCCTGCCAATAATCAAAAAAGCAGTGTATGGCGGCCGGCATCCTGCCTGACATCATACGCTGCTTCAATGTTTGCAGACAACACAAAAATACGGTTATTCTATTCCCACTCAATTGTTAAAGTTTTATTCGTCGTTATTCCTATTATTTTCAGTTATTTCTATTATCATATTTGCTCAAATTATTGTCAATTTTTAAGTTTAGCAATTTTTTTGCTTCCATATTGCTACCACGTTGATTCTCTATTCCGCATAAAATGATAAGCTTATTTTTCATCTTTATCATGTAAAGTATCTCCATCGTTTTTTATTTTTAACCCCACTTTGATTCATATCTTGAACTCCTTCCGGTACCATTGGTGAAGGTCCTCTGTGGTGTTTAGCTTGGCCGCCAGCGCCTGGCCACTTTCGACCAGCTTGTAATATTTGTGTTTGAACTCTTCGATTGTTAATACCTTGAAC